>Ga0307998_1001106_pt1 | contig 14712 bp, 9 predicted proteins | sample Davwhametageno37_FD_203147 | JGI IMG/M metagenome (GOLD analysis project Ga0307998, IMG submission 203147) | Marine microbial communities from Davis Island wharf, Antarctic Ocean - #37 | ecosystem: Environmental > Aquatic > Marine > Unclassified | place: Antarctic Ocean: Davis Island wharf... | reverse complement strand
ACCAATCAAAATATGTACCCTAAGGCCAAAACTTGGTTGTTAAAATTAGACTCTGCTGGTGATACGCTTTGGACTAAAGTTTTTCCTTGGGGAATGTGGCAGGTTAATGCCTTTGTAGAGCAAACACGTGATAAAGGATATATTGTAACTGTAAAAGACTCTACCATTCATCAGCGGGCATTCAAAACCGATAGCCTAGGCAACATAGAATGGACACATAATTTTGGTACAGGTAACGCTTGCATTGCACGAACAGTTAATAACGAATTTGCAGTTTTTGGTAACAACTACTTTACCAAAACAGACCCTAGCGGAACTATAATTACTACTAAAACCACTAATTTTAATCCGCTTTTTTGGCGGGCTACTCCTGACAATGGATTTATTACCACCACAGGAAACCGTTTGATAAAAACAGATTGTGAGGGCAATTACACCTATTGGGATACCGTAAATTGTCCTGCACCAGCGCCTCAAGACACCATTACTGATCCTATAGACGCCTCTACTGTATCTATCGGCAGAGTGGACTTGCAGCAGACTTCAAGTGTAGTTGTTTTTCCGAACCCAACGGAGGGTGTATTTACAGTAACCAGTATCGACATTAGCTTAATTGAAATCGTGGATATGACCGGGAAATTTATTTTAAGGGAAGAAGAGGCCGCACCTTCAACAATCGTTGATTTAAGTGGTTATAAAAAGGGGCTATATTTCGTTAGGGTTATCACAAATTCAGAAACTAGCATCAATAAAGTAATAGTCCAGTAAAAAGACCCTTTGTTTACGATAGGCAGAAATCTTAAGGTTTCTTATCTCATTTTTGAAATTTATACCTTGCGGTAAAATTTTGAAAAATGAGCTCTCGTAGAAAATTCATTAAAAAATTAGGTATAACTCTTCCTGTAATTTCACTATTAGGAGCGCAAGCCTTTGGAATAGAAGATGATGATTCAACATTAGTTGAAGAGAAAACAACAGCAGCTTTAACACCCGTAGTTGTTTCTACCTGGAAATTTGGTTTCGCTGCAAATGAAAAAGCATGGGAGACCCTCGATTCTGGAGGGAAAGCCGTAGACGCTGTTGAAAATGGTGTTCAAGTTCCAGAAAATGATCCAAAAGTGAGTTCTGTAGGGTACGGTGGCTTACCCGACCGTGACGGAAACGTAACCCTCGATTCATGTATAATGGATGAAACTGGAAATGCCGGTTCAGTTGCATTTCTGCAAGGAATAAAAAACCCAATTCGTGTGGCGCGAATGGTTATGGAAAAAACGCCTCATGTTATGCTGGCAGGCAAAGGTGCTCAGGATTACGCCGTTTCTGAGGGCTTTGAAATCGAAGATTTATTGACTGACAAAGCACGCAAAAGATGGGAACAGTGGAAAACCGATGCCAACTACAAACCCGAAATTAATGTAGAAGACCACGATACCATTGGAATGATAGCCTTGGATAAACACGGTAATTTGAGTGGGGCCTGCACCACCTCGGGACTTGCTTGGAAGATGCACGGTAGAGTGGGCGATTCACCAATAATTGGAGCAGCTCTATTTGTAGATAATGAAATTGGTGCAGCAACCGCCACGGGAAAAGGCGAAGCCGTAATAAAAACAGTCGGTGCGTTTCTAATTGTAGAATTAATGCGACAGGGAAAATCTCCGCAAGAAGCTTGTGAGTTAGCCGTACAGCGTATTATAGAAAAGAATCCCAATTCCAAAAATTTTCAAGTTGGTTATTTGGCACTAAACAAGTTGGAGCAAACTGGAGCGTATTCCATTCAGAAGGGCTTTACCTACAATGTTTTTGATCCTAATAAAAAGGAACAATCGCAAGCCAAACATTATTACGAAACAGACGTGAGAACTTACTAAACAATAAGCCACCCCAAGTACAATGACTCAGCGTGGCTTTTTATAATTTCAATAAAAGTAAAGGCTTCCTTAATTTCTTAGCACAAAACGAATCGGAATTCTATAACGCACTGCCACATTTCGTTGATACTGTGTTGCAGGTTTCATGCACGGCAAGGTCTTCACTACACGTGTCGCTTCTTTTGCAAAACCTGGGTCTGGTGAATTCAATATGGAGATATCGGTAATCTTTCCGTTTACATCAACTACGTAATGCACAATTACAGTTCCGTGCTTGCCTCGGTCTTTTAAATAAGCTGGGTAGCGCAAATTCTTTTGTAAGTAGCGGTTCAATTCCTGGTTATTACAAGTCTCTTGCTCTTGTTTAGTTGTCAAATGAGCACAAGAACAAAACAAAGGCAGCGAACTTTCCGCGTTGATCGGTGCTTCAAATGGATTGCCATTTATGGGAACATCACCACCTTCTTCTTCGTTAAATAAATCATCTGGATCAAAAGCATCCTTCGATTTTAAGCCTTCAAAAAATTTCTTCTCACTAATAAATTCCACGATTTTAAATTCATTAGTATTCGTGTTTATATGTACATCGATGATCGGTTCGCTGAGCGCAATTTTCTTTTTGTGTTTCGTCTGAACGATATCTGGGAAGTCGGTTTCTTCCATTGGAATTACTGTATCAACAAATACATACTCTTTTTCCGATTTCCACTCAAATGCTACTAGGGTAATTGCCAAGGCAACTACTATCGATAACCAAAAATGGTTTTGCAGTTTTAATTTAGAAGGTGCTTTGGGTTTATTTAAAACCGAGCTTATTGGATTACTGTTGTCCGATTGGTTTTTCTGGGATGGTTTAACGCTTTTCTCTTTCATAAGACCTTGTATTTAGTGAAACATGATGGTTTCAGTACAAGGATTGCGCCGTGTTAACAAAATGTTAAGTACTTTGATGTTGTTATTTATGAACAACTTACGATCAACGGAGATTTCTCACCTCATTGAATTTAACTTTGTGCTAAACTCTTTTTATGAAAACAGAATTTAACTACCGTGCGATGCAATTTGAGGATATCATGAGGGTGGCTAAAATTTGGTGTCACAAAACAGAACAAAAGGAACTTATCAATGAAAATACTGCAACTGCAGATTATTATCGCAGAAACATTAACCTAGAAGATAAATTTAGGCAAGTTAATCCAAATCTTGGATCTGCTCTTACAATGTGTTTAGAGGTCTTAACCGGGAAAATTAATCATTCTGTTTCTCTTGAATTAAAGGATACTTTTAATAAAAATAGCGGATATGATGTTTTTCAAAAAGCAGTAATTAAATTTCATGAAGCTCTACCAATAAAATAGTTTCATATTACACATTAATATTCTCAACCTGCGCCAAATGCCTTATATTATGCCCAATAGCAAATCGAAAAGCATCACCGGTTTTAAACCGGAATATAGGACCTAAGGTTGACGTTACTTTTCCTCGGTTTAAGTTTATTTCTTTTGACCTTTCCAATAGTTCCAGAGTGGTTGCATTCATTGTTTTAAAGTCCTCTAAGCTCTTGTGCTTTTTGGTCGCGGCTTTTTTCGGTTCAAAAAAGTAGAGGGTTTTCATGGTACTACTTAAGCTACCATCGGCTTTCGGTAAAATACCCGTTGAAAATTTCTCTCCAAAAAAGCCAGGCACAAACTCGTATTCAGTCGTAATTTTTGCTTTTGATTCCAATTCTGGAATGAGCTTTTCTAATCGTTTGATGTAATGCCCAGAACTCAAATTCATGTGTTCTAAGCACTCCAAAACCGACCACCTTTTTGGATCGGGCCGTTGCATTAACTGCTCCATCGTCATGGGTTCAATTGTATTTTTAGTATACTCTTGAATTTTCTTGACTTCAATAATTAAGTCTTCAATTAGCTGCTGACCGCTCATGATTTTTATTTTCAAAACTAAGGGTAGAATTGGCGAATGGAGTTGATGTATATCAAGAAATACTGGCTAACATTAATAAAGTCGAGTTGGAGATTCCCGCATGCGCGGGAATGACGATAACAGAACCGTTAGTAATTATTGTTTCGCCCTCAATCGACTAAAAGTCTCTGGAGTCATGCCCAAATAAGTAGCAATGTGTTTTTGGGGAACCAATTGAAGTAAATGCTTAGATCGTCGCAGTAACATGTTATAGCGTTCTTCGGAAGAAAAAGACATCATTTCAATTTCGCGTGTAGCACGCATGGTTAGCAACTCCTCTAAAATCAACCGTCCCCAACGCTCCATAATTGGACAGGCTTTATAAACTGCTTGTAAGTTGGAATAACTGATGCTATAAAAAGTGCTGTCAGAAAGTGCTTGAACAACCATTCTACCCGGCTTGCGCGTAATAAATGACTCGAACCCTCCCGACCAGCTGTTATCATATGAAAAGCCCAAACAAATTTCATTACCCTCTTTGGTAAAATACAATCGTTGAACACCCTTTTTTACAATGTAGAAATAGTCTTCAATTTGTCCTTCACGAATTATATATTCACCTTTTTGAAACGAGACCTCCTCCCATTTTGGTTGGATAATCGCCCAGTCAGCTTCGGAAAGGGCCACGTATTTTGAAATTTTATTTCGTACTGCTTGGCTCAATCGACCAGCTTATTATCAATAAGGTATTTCGCTATCTGAACTGCATTGGTTGCTGCACCTTTTCTTAGATTATCAGCAACAATCCACAAATTTACCGTAGCTGATTGCGTTTCATCTCTTCGGATTCTACCAACAAAAGTTTCGTTTTTTCCATGCGCGTTTATAGGCATTGGGTAAACGTTATTCAAAGGATCATCCTGCACAACAATTCCTTCAGCATCCTCAAGAATGTGCCTCAACTCAACGAGGTCGAATTCCTGCAAAAATTCAATATTTACCGATTCACTATGTCCACCAACAACCGGAACTCGAACCGCAGTTGCAGTAACGTGAATATTGTCATCGTGCAATATTTTTTTGGTTTCATTGGTCAGTTTCATTTCCTCTTTCGTGTATCCATTTTCAAGAAAATCATCACAATGAGGCAAACAATTTTGATCAATAGGATGCGGATAAGCCATTTCACCTGCTATTCCTTTTCGTTCGTTTTCTAGCTGTCGAACAGCTTTTACACCAGTTCCGGATATAGATTGGTAGGTAGAAACTACAACTCGTCTTAATCCATATCTGTAATGCAAAGGTGCAAGTGTCAACACCAATTGAATGGTGGAACAATTTGGGTTAGCAATAATCTTATCTTCTTTAGTCAACTGATCAGCATTGATTTCTGGCACTACCAATGGAATGTGTCTGTCCATGCGCCAAGCAGATGAATTATCAATAACAGTAGTTCCTGCCTCAGCAAATTTCGGAGCCCACTCTAACGACGTTTCTCCACCAGCGCTAAAAATAGCTATTGCTGGTTTTTCGGCAATTGCATCAGCCATACTTCGAATCGTAAATTCCTTGCCTTTAAAAACAATGGTTTTACCAACCGATCGCTCGGAGGCAACAGGAATTAATTCTGTAATTGGAATTTGGAATTCTTCCAGAACTTCTAACATCACTTGGCCAACCATACCGGTGGCACCGACAACTGCAATTTTCATGAGATTTTGTTAATGCTTTCGTAAAGTAAACCAAAAGTAGGAATAGTTACATTTGACCGCGTCAAAAGCATGAAAAGAAACACAACAATACTGCTAATCATACTCTGTTTTTCTGGAGGATTAAAAAGTCAATTCGTTGATGCTTTTACCGATGGCAATATCACAGTAAATCCAACCTGGACTGGAGATGATTCATTGTTTATAGTGAATGGTAGCAGTGAATTACAATTGGCCGATTCCAATTTTTCCAATTCGACAACCTATTTAAGCACTGCAAGCAAAGCGATAAGCAACGCAGTTTGGGAGTTTAAATTTAAGTGTGGTTTCCCTCCATCAAGTTCAAATTTTGCTGAAGTGCATTTGGTTTCGGACAAAGCTGACGTTACAGCAAATAACAACGGTTATTACCTTCAAATAGGAAGTGAAACCGGCACTACGGATAAGGTTACGTTGTACAAATCGACTAATGGTAGTAAATCGGCAATAATAGTTGGACGAGCTTCTACTGTAGGAACAAACCCAGAGGGCTGGATAAAAGTAACCCGAGATAGTCTTGGAAATTGGGAGCTGTTTCTTGATACCTCTGCTGCAAAAACAGGATACATAAGCGAAGGAACGGCTCTAAACACCGACTTTATAACAAGTGAATACTTTGGAATTCAATGTAAATATACCAGCGGTAGACGCTTCCTTTTTTACTTCGATTCTATATCGGTTTCAGGAGTATTTTACACAGATACCTCAAAGCCAGTCTTATCCAATCTATCGGTTATAAGCCCTATGGAATTAGAAATTTTATTTTCTGAAAATACAGATCCAACAACTGCGTTATTGGCTGCAAATTATTCCGTAAACAATTCGGTTGGAAACCCATCTACAGTCAACTATAAAGGAACTGATTCTTCGGTGGTGGAATTGACTTTTTCTAATGCATTTACCAGTGGAACCAACTACAACTTGAGTGTAATCAATATCGAGGATCGAAATGGAAACGTAATTAATGCAACCAACAAAAACTTTCAATATGTGAAACTGGATACCGCTAAAAAAGGCGATGTTCAAATCAATGAGATTATGGCTGATCCAAATCCAGCAGTATTGCTTCCTGCAAATATGGATTGGGTGGAATTATTCAATTCAAGCTCAAAGTCTTTTTCACTTAAAGGATGGACCTTTTGGGATAAAACCTCAACCACCAGAGACACTTTACCCGACGAAATTTTATTGGCGAATGAGTACCTTATTTTATGCGCTAAATCGGATTCAGCTGCTTTGGCAGGATTGGGTGGTCGTGTCGTTACTATGGAAGGGTTTCCCGCTTTAAATATTGATAATGAGTTAATTACTTTGAGAAATCAATTTGGCGCTGTTATCGACGAAATCAATTATTTTAAATCATGGTATAGAGATGAAAACAAGGAGTCAGGTGGGTATACACTGGAAAAAATAAATCCAAATCATCCTTGTTCGAACAGTTCGAACTGGAAGGCTTCAAACGATTCAAAAGGTGGAACTCCTGGTTTTAGAAACAGTGTTTATAACACAACTCCTGAATTTGATCGGCCCATTTTACTATCTGCTACCCTTCAAAATCTAAGTTCAATTGAAATTCGTTTTTCCAAAAAACTGGACAGTCTGTCTCTTATAAATTCGGTAATAACCGGAGTAACCGTTTCTCAAGTGCAAGTTCCAGAAGCACAGAGTGAAACGGCGTTATTAATCTTGTCAAATCCGCTTGAAGAAGGCGTTGTGTATACGCTTTCTTTGAAAGGAGCAGCAGACTGTTTTGGGAACTTAATTACTGACGATGAAATAACCTTTGGAAAAGGCAAAACACCAAGTATTCACCAAGTGGTAATCAATGAAATTTTCGCAATCCCGGATGTTAAGCTTAACCCTTTATTCGATGCTGAATTTGTTGAATTGTACAACAACACGACTTCATTAATTGGTTTAGACAGTTGTTTCTTTTCCGACTTAAGCTCCGATGCTTCTTTAAACGGAGCCATCATTGAGCCCAATGAATACTTGATTATTTGCGAAAAAGCCGCAGTAGAAAATTTATCGAAGTACGGAAAAGTGATTGGACTTTCGAGTTGGCCCTCACTAAATAATTCAGGCGATGTATTGTCCTTAACCTGCAAAAACCAAAGCATTCATACTGTTGAATACGATGACGATTGGTATCAACTAGAAGATAAAAAAGACGGTGGCTGGTCCTTAGAACAAATTGATGCGGCTAACCCTTGTGGAGAAGACCTAAATTGGAAAGGTTCGCTTGATGCAAACAAGGCAACTCCAGGAAAAGACAATTCTATTCTGGGTGTTTTGAAAGATGACGCTGCTCCTGAATTACTTAGCGCAAATGCAATTAACGATACTACTTTACTCCTTGAATTTAATGAGAACATATCACTAACTGACTTTAGCTCCGCAAGTTTTAAAATTGCGCCTACCGTTGTTGTCGAGTTTGATTCCTTACAAGGTAAAAAAGCATTGGTTCTGAGACTTAAAACACCGCTTTTGGTTAGAACAATATACACTTTGACATTAACGGGAATAAGCGATTGCGTTGGAAACTCCGCGGTTAATCTAACAGTAAGTTTTGGCCTCCCTGAATACGGCAATACGGGTGACTTGGTGATCAATGAAATATTATTTGACGCGTATTCTACTGCCTCAACTGATTTTGTAGAGGTATACAATCGCAGCGAAAAAATCATCAATCTACAAGGATGGTTTATTGCCGATTTTGATGTAAACAAAGACACTTTGGATGGTTTTCAACTCATTTCTGATGAGCCTAGATCAATACTTCCAAATGAGTTTGCCGTTATCAGCAAAAGCAATCAAGACCTTGTTAAACATTACTCAACCTTCGATGAAAAAACCTTTATTCAAATTACCAGCATGCCTTCTTATCCTAACGATGAAGGGTCGGTGATACTACTGAATGATTCTAACATCGTTATTGACCGCTTTGATTATTCCTCAGATTATCATCATGTAATTATTAAAAACTCAGAAGGAATTTCTTTAGAGCGATTGGATTATGAGCGACCTTCTAGCGATGAAACTAACTGGCATAGTGCGGCGCAGTCCGTTGGTTTTGCAACACCAGGTCTTGAAAATTCGCAATTCAAAACTTCTTCTGATTTTTCAGAAAATGTAGTGTTGGAACCACAAACTTTTTCACCGGATAATGACGGTTTCAATGATGTTTTAAACATAAATTATGCGTTTGACGATCCCGGAAATGTAGCAAATATTGAAATTGTGGATACGGATGGACGTCCAATCAAGATATTATCTCAAAATGAAGTACTCGCAATTTCAGGTACAATTTCTTGGGACGGAAGCTCGGATAACAACCTGAAAGCCAGGGCTGGTATGTATATAGTTCATTTTGAAATCTTCAATGAAAAAGGCGAAACCCAGCGTTTTAAAAAGGTGTGCGTGTTAGCACTGAAATTTTAATGTTAAGTTAGTGGTTACCAGCGGGAGATATGCTTTCTTTGCACAAAATATAAATTAAAAAATATGAAAAAATTTACTTCTTTATTATTAACAATGTTTGTCGGAACGCTTTGCTTCGGGCAGATTGTCATTTCGGAGCTCAATTATAACGGGCCTGAATCTGGTACTGATTCAACTGAATTCATTGAATTAGTAAACACTTCAATAACTAACTCAGTAAACCTTGTTGGTTATACTTTTAGTTCAGGTGTTACTTATACATTCCCTTCAATTACAATGGCTCCACTATCATTTCTAGTTATTAGTGTTGATTCTGTAGCAATTCAAACTGTTTATGGTGTTGCATCTCGTCAGTGGACAGGTGGTGGTCTTTCTAACGGTGGAGAATCTGTTATCTTAAAAGATAGCGCTAACAATACTGTTGATTCAGTAACATATGATGATAGATCTCCTTGGCCAGAAGGTAATGGTGTAGGTGAGCCTGATGGTGGCGGTGCTTCTTTAGTTTTCTGTAATCCTTTGTTAGACAATGCTGACGGTGCAAACTGGTACATTTCTACTAAAATGGTATCAGGACAGATTATTAACGGAAAACAAATTTTTGGTTCTCCAGGAGTAGTAAATGCTTGTGCGCGTCCTGCTGTTGTTATTCCTAACACATATTCTATTGGTACTGTAACTTCTGTCGATACTTTAGGTCAAGCCGATTCTGCTGGTGTACAATGTTATCTTTCTGGAACTGTATTTACACCGGATTTTGATGGTAATGCTGGATTAAGCTTTAACATTATGGACAATACTGGTGGTATTACAGTTTTCAACTTTAATGATGTAGATAATTACGTTGTAAGAGATGGTGATTCTATTCGTGTTAGAGGTGAGGTTTCTTTCTACAGAGGAACTACTCAATTGTTTCCAGATTCAATTTGGTTATTGGATTCTAACAAAACATATCCTAAAGCAAAGATTGTTACTGCTCTTGACGAAACAACTGATGCTGAATTTATTGAAATACAACACGTTCATTTAGCAGATGCTTCGCAATGGCCTGCTCCAGGTAATAGCGCAAACGTTGATATCATTACTCAAGCTGGTGATACACTTACCATGAGAATTGATAGTGATACTGATGTTGATGATTTGGATTCAATTGCTCCTGGATGTTTATTTAACATACGTGGTGTTGGTGGTCAATTTGACCGTAATTCGCCATACTTGTCAGGATATCAAATTTTCCCAAGATATTTTGGTGATATCAAAAATGTAAATTCTGTAATTGATCAAACAGTTGCAAATATTTCTGATGATGGTGGTGATATTTCTTGGATGTCTGTTCCTGGTGCTAGCTCTTGGAATATTGGTTGGGCAAAAGGAATGGCGTCTACAATGCCAACTGATTCTGTAATGGGAATTACTACTAATCCTTATACAATTGCTGGATTAAGTGCTGATACAAACACTCATTATCATGTTTGGATTCAAGATGTTTGTGGTCAAAACATGGGTCATTGGGATGGTCCTGTTATGTTTAGCGCTGATGTTACTAGCATTGATGAATTGGTTTCAGGAAAAGTACTTGTTGCTTTCCCTAACCCTAACAACGTAGGTTCTGTTAGATTAAACAGAGTTACTGATGTTGTTATTCGTAACCTATTAGGACAGCCAGTTATTGTGAAAACAAACACTGACGAAATCGATATCAATGAGCTTTCTTCAGGTATCTACTTATTGGAAGCTGCAGAAGGCGATACAATCAAGTTGATTGTTGAGTAAGAACTCTTAAACTATAAAATTGAAAACCCCTTTCGTTTATTCGGAGGGGGTTTTTTTGTGGAATATTCTCATGATTTAAACAGCACCAATAGCTTCAGCTGGAAACCATTTAAGATAATTTAAAAAATCAACTTTTCAATTTGCAGATTAAAAAACATGTAAAAATTTTAATGTTAGGTTAACACTTAAAACGGTCTAAGTTTCCTTCCTTTGCAAAAAATTAAACAAGAAAAAAAATGAAAAATTTTACTACCCTATTGTTAACGGTTTTGGTTAGTGCGGTTTGCTTTGGGCAAATTATTATTACTGAGATTTCATACAATGGACCAGAGTCTGGCTCGGATTCAACTGAATTTATTGAGCTTTACAATAAAACAAGTTCATCAATTAACATGAATGGGTATCAATTCACTTCAGGAGTAATTTATACTTTTCCAAATGTATCTATTGCAGCAAATGGATATTTGGTAATTGCGGTTGATTCAGCAGCTATTTTCAATGTTTTTGGTGCAACAGCTCGCCAATGGACTGGTGGAGGACTTTCAAATGGTGGAGAACCGATTGCCTTAAAAGATGGTAGCGGTAATTTAATTGACAGCTTACGTTATGATGATGCTAGTCCTTGGCCTACAAGTCCTGATGGTGGTGGTGCAACTTTGGTTTATTGTGATACTTCAAAGGATAGTAAGTTAGGATCTAACTGGTTAGCTTCGACTCATACTGTAACAGGTAAAATTGTCAATGCCAGGCAAGTATACGGTTCACCTGGAAAGACCGATTCAGCTTGTGCAGCAACCCCTCCACCACCTTTTATTCCACAATTAAGAACTATCGGAACTGTTGCTAAAGATGACGCTTTAGGTGTTCCAGATTCTTTGGGCCTTAAGTGTATTCTTGGTGGTGTTGTTCATGGAATAGATATGGGAGGAAGTAGTGCAATACAATTTATTCTGTATGACGGTACTGGCGCAATAACGGTTAGAAAGAGTGGCAGTTTTACTCCAGCATATACAGTTGCTGAAGGTGATTCAATGGCTATTGTTGGAACGGTTAGTCAATTCAACGGATTAACTCAGTTTAATGCAGATACTATTTTAGCTAAAATTCCTGGTGGAAGAGTTAGAACTCCAATGAAAATTGCTAAGCCAAATGGATCTGCAGAGTCTCACTATATTAGAATTGATAGCGTAGAAATCATAAGTGGAACATGGCCTTCAGCTGGTAGCAGCGCTAACATTACAGTTGTGTCTGCCCAAAACGATACAGTTTTAGTAAGAATTGATAGAAACGGTTTAGTAGATGATAGCGTTACTACAGCGCCGGTTGGTCAGTTCAATGTTATTGGTTATGGTGGTCAGTTCGATAATACTTCTCCATATACATCTGGTTATCAGATATTACCGCAAGTTAAAGGACATATTATTATGGCGCCAGTTTGTTCAATGCCAAGCGCTGCTTCAGCTGCACAAGCTTCGCCAACTTCAGCAAGACTAACTTGGACTTCTGGAAGCGGAACTTCAACTTTACAATACGGTGCACAAGGCTTTACTCCTGGAACAGGAACGATAGTAAATAATATTTCTAGCCCTTACATTCTAGGAAGTCTTACAACAGGAAATTCTTACGATTTCTATGTTAGAGATACATGCAGCAATAGCCTTAATTCTGGTTGGGTTGGTCCAGTGAGTGTATCATTAAGTGCTTCCCCAACTATCAGCGATATTTGGAGAACTAGCTCAACGAGTATAATGGTAGCTTACACAGATTCAATGGATAACGCAAGTGCAACTTCTGCTGCTCGTTATAAAGGAATTGCTGGTTTAACAGGTGTTACTTTGAACGGGAGTAATGATACTGCAACCCTTACATACGGAGCTCCATTTGTAAATGGTGTTTTGAATATTCTTACAATTGATAGTGTTATGAATGCAACTCGTGTGCAATTAGATACAACCTACACTTATGAGTTTGCTTACAATAACTCAACTCCTAATATTATAATTACAGAAATCATGTACAATGACCTTTCTAGTCCTGATACTCTAGAATACATTGAAATATATAATGCAGGAACTACTATCGCTTTTGTTGGTGGAATGGAATTTACTTCTGGTGTTGATTATTTAGTGCCAGCAAGTACAGGTATTCCAGCTGGAGCTTATTTAGTTATTGCTAAAGATGCTGTTGCTCATACTGCAGTATTTGGAAATGCTACTGTTGTACAATGGGATAACGGTGGTTTAAGTAACTCTGGAGAAACCATTATGATTTCTAATTCTGACGGTGATACTATTGATATAGTTGCTTATAGCGATAGAGGTACTTGGCCTACAGATCCTGATGGAAGAGGATATTCATTAGTGCTTTGTGATGTTACTTCTGATAACAACTTATCTTCTAGTTGGGGAACAGAGCCAGCAAAACTTGGAACAACAGATTATTTTGTTACTCCTGGTGCCGCAAATACTTGTCGACCTCCTTTTATTCCACCAGTTTACGCAATTTCTGCAGTAAGTTCTGTTGATAATTCAGGTGTTGCAGATAGTAATGGCGTAAAATGTTCTGTAATAGGTTTAGTTGCTTCAAATCAATTTTCTGATGCTGGGGCTTCTGGTCCAGATGTACAATTTACAGTGATCGAAGCTGATAACAGCGCTGGATTAACAGCTGTATCATTTAACGATGCTGCTACTTTAGGTTACACTCCTTTACTGGGTGATAGCGTTCAGCTTTATGGTACACTAAGTCAATTTAGAGGCTTACTACAATTCAACATGGACTCTGCTAAAGTTATTTCTTCTGGTCATGCAATGCCTGCACCAGAAATGACTGATACAGTAGCAGAGATTCACGAATCAAGAATTATTAGAATTGGTGGCGTAGAGTTAGTAGACCCATCACAGTGGCCTGCAGTTGGTTCTGATGCAAATGTTGATATTTTTAACATGAACGGAGACACCATTACTATGAGGGTTGATCAGCATACAAATACAGTTGCTACATGGGTTAATGCTCCTATTGGCAAATTTGAATTAACTGGTGTTGGTGGCCAGTTTAGCTTCAACAACGTAGATGGATATCAAATACTTCCGCGTTTTGATTCGGATATTGACACTTCTGCAAAAGCACCATGTCCAACACCAATGGAACTTTCGACTTCAGATACAACTGAAGAAGGAGCTACGGTAAATTGGATGTCTCCGGGCACTACTTGGAATGTCGGTTGGGCAAAAGGACACATGTCTACAATGCCTACTGATTCTGTTATGGGCATTACAACAAATCCTTATGTTATTACTGGATTAGATACTGGAACGCATTATCATGTTTGGGTTCAAGAAGTTTGTCTTGGTGGAGTTTCAGAATGGGCTGGTCCAACAATGTTCGTTACACTTACTGCTCCTGTTGGAATTTCGGAATTAACTAATGTAAAAGCTTTGGTTGCTTTCCCTAATCCTAACAACGTAGGTTCTGTAAGATTAAACAGAGTTACTGATGTTGTTATTCGTAACCTATTAGGACAGCCTGTAATTGTGAAAACTAACACTGACGAAATCGATATCAATGAGCTTTCTTCTGGTATCTACTTATTGGAGGCTGCTGAAGGCGATACAATCAAGTTGATTGTTGAGTAAGAACTCTTAAACTATAAAATTGAAAACCCCTTTCGTTTATTCGGAAGGGGTTTTTTTGTGTCCAAATTCTAGCTCATTAACATCGGGCTAAATTTACTTCAGCATTTCCAAAAATTAAATTGCACTTCTGAACGCTACCCGAAAAGTCAGACGGGCGAGTTCAAGAACGATTGCAATCGGATGACGAATACGGTTTTATGGATGCAGCCACAACAGCGAACTGTCACCATAGCTCAAAAAGCGGTAATCATTTTCTAAAGCATGATTGTATACCGATTTCCAATCTTCGCCAATAATGGCCGAGACAAGCAAGAGTAAAGTGCTGTTTGGTTGGTG
>Ga0307998_1001105_pt1 | contig 14714 bp, 14 predicted proteins | sample Davwhametageno37_FD_203147 | JGI IMG/M metagenome (GOLD analysis project Ga0307998, IMG submission 203147) | Marine microbial communities from Davis Island wharf, Antarctic Ocean - #37 | ecosystem: Environmental > Aquatic > Marine > Unclassified | place: Antarctic Ocean: Davis Island wharf... | reverse complement strand
GTTTTAAATATGTTTATTATTTTATTTTTATTTATAACTAAAGTCATGTTTTTTTGAATTCCTTCAATTGGATCAATAATATTAATATTTTCTATTAAAAATGAGTCTTCAAAATAGATGGCATTATTTGAACAAGACTTAAATAATATAATTACAAAAAAAATCAACAAAAGCAGTTTATAATTTTTCATATTATAAAATTAGATTTTTTTTTGGAATAATTTAATTTCTAATTGAAGATGCTAACTTACTTTATAGCGAAGATAACTTCAGAAACTTCTGATGCTCTAAAATAACCTAAAGGATAATTATTAGGTTTTGTAAGATTAGTCATATTACCTGTTAAATTTGAGGGTGTTGTTTGAAATGATGAACCTCCTTGTTGTGTGTTTTGATTAATTAATAAGTTCCAATAGTTAAATCCTTTTTTTGATAAACCATACTGGCGGATGCGTATCTTGTCATCAACTTCAAAATCACTTCCAAATAAAAATCCGTTATAAATAAAACCATCATTAAAATCGTCACGATACACATTAAACTCAGTAATATCTATATGATCACCGGTAAATTCAAAGAAAGCATAATTTTTTTCATTTTTAGGATCCATACAAAACGCATCTATGCTAATTGTTTCTTCACCAAAGAAATTGATTATATTTTGTGAAATACTGTCAATTTTTGTGACAGCCATAAAAGTTTCAGAACCAATATATTCTTGGCCATTATAACTTATTTTAAGTTGAAGTTTTTGATTGAGGGTATATGGAACGGTATCTAGTGGAATGTAACGCCCTGGATTGTTTATTTCTTCATAAAAAGTATACTGCTGTTGATTTGAGTCTGATATACTAACAATGGCTCCACTAGCAGGTAGATATGTATCAGAAAAATAAGAAGAGCTAAGAGATAAAAAGACTTCTTGTTCAGTTTGTTGAGTTTCTTTAATCCAATTTATTTGAGCTTCTACAACCAAACGTTTCTGAGAATCAAAAACTTCAACCTCAATGGGATCCTGACATTTTGTAAATAGTAATAGACCAAAAAATATACAAAGACTATTTTTCATAGATCAAAATTTAAAGTTGTAAGTTATTGAAGGGATGATTCCAAAAATAGATAACCTAGTAGCTTCATTTAGCCCAGTATCATTATTTTTTTGAAAACTGATTGAGGCAGCATTTTTACGATTATAAAGATTATATATTCCGAACACCCATTGTCCATTGATTGATTTTTTTGCTTTTTGAGGAGAATATACCGCAGATAGATCAAATCTATGGTATGCTGGTAATCTACTACTATTTCTTGGCGAATAATTTGGAATAGAAAAACCTGAAAATTGGTATTGAGCGTTAGGGTAGGTAATAGGTTGACCCGTTTGAAAAATGAAATTAGTGTTTAAATCCCACTTCTTATTTAATTTATAATTTGTGGTAATTGATAAATCATGTGTCTTATCATAAGGAGTGAAATACCAATTCCCATTATTTATACCAACTTCTTTGGGAGTTCTTCCTGCGGTTCTTTGCTCAGAACTAGACAGAGTATAGGCGACCCAACCAGTCAATTTTCCAACATTTTTTCTAAATAACACTTCAATTCCTTGAGATCTAGCTTCTCCGTTTAAGAGCACTTGCTCAATTGCATTATTTGCAATTAATTGTGCACCATCTATATAGTCTAAACGATTTTTAATTTTTTTATAAAACCCTTCAATCTCAAAATCATAGCGATTATTTTTAAAAGTTTTAAAGAAGCCTAAAGCAATTTGATCTAAGAGTTGAGGCTTTAAAAATCTTCCACTGGGTGCCCATACATCAATTGGAGTAGGGGAGTTGGTATTAGAGATCAAATGGAGATATTGTGCCATTCGATTGTAACTAATTTTAATTGAACTGTTGGAATCTAATTGGTATGAAGTAGCTAATCGTGGTTCTAAATTATAGAAAGGTTTGATAACTTCCCCCTTTTTATAGGTGAAAGTTCCTGTAGGATTTGCCGATTCATATATTTTTAAATTTTCATCATAGTTAAGTGGAGAGTTATTTTGATAAACATTAAGTTCTTGGCCTAATCTTAAAAAGTTACTGAAACGACTTCCAACTTGAACATTTACCCTAGAATTTAATTGGAAACTTAAACTTCCATAAAGTGAATTTTCAAAAGCAAACTTATCTGTTAGTTTATTAACCTGAATGCCTGTTGTTCCATTTGTAGGTTTAATTAATCCAGGGTCAAATTTATAATAAATACTATTCAACCCATATTCAAATTTTACTCTATCATTGATATAATGTTTGAAATCATATTTAAAATTAAAGTTGTTAATTCCTAAATTCCAGTCAAAATTCGCAAGACCGAAGTCTAAGGTATAGTCATAATTTGAGTAAATCAATGAAAGATTGGAAAAAAGTTTTTTTGTAAAAAGATGATTCCATCTAAAATTTGCTACTGAGTTACCATAGCTTACATCAAAGAGGTTAGAAATTTTAAAAACATCTCTTCCGAAGTATCCTGAGAGATAGATATTATTATTTTCATTAATGGTATAGCTTAACTTTGTATTTAAATCATAAAAATAAGCAATATTATTATCTATACTTTCAATAAGTGGTAAGAAAAGATGGGCGTAACTACTTCTACCTCCAATAAGAAAAGATCCTTTTTCTTTTTTTATTGGCCCTTCTATTAACAAACGACTAGAAATCAATCCTATACCGCCTCGTCCTTTAACGCTATTACTATTTCCATCCTTTTGATATATGTTCAAAACTGATGCAACACGTCCTCCATAATTAGCAGGGATACCTCCTTTATACAAACTGATGTCTTTTATCGCATCTGGATTAAATACTGAGAAAAAACCAAAAAGATGAGATGAGTTAAAGATGATAGCTTCATCTAATAAAATTAAATTCTGATCGGCAGCTCCTCCTCTTACATTAAAACCAGAAGCTCCTTCGCCAGCACTAGTAACACCCGGGAGAAAGGTGATTGATTTAATTATGTCAACTTCACCAAGAGCTGCAGGCATGTTTTTAATGGTGTTTATAGCAAGTTTATTAACACTCATTTGAGGACTTCGTATATTTAGTTTTTCTAAGTCTTGCTCAACAATAACTTCATCAAGTAATTCGGTAGCTGAAGTCAGCTTAAAGTTTTGAGTAAAATCTGTTTCAATTTTAATTTCTTGTTGTAATGGATTGAATCCTAAATAAGTTATTGTAATTTCATTGACCCCTTTGGGAATTGTTATAGAGTAAAAACCATACTCATTAGTGATTGTGCCAATTTTTAATTTAGAAAAAATAACGTTAACACCTATTAGTTTTTCATTGTTTTCTTTGTCAGAGATATAGCCACTTATTGTGAATTTTTCTTGAGCATATATGAAGAAGTTGGAAAAAACAAAAAAGAGTAAGGCAAAGCAATTTTTTTTTAACATATAGGTATAATTAAAAACACAAAGGTTTTTCTGAAATTATTTCAACTATTTATATTATAAAAGTTTATTTTTTTAAGGATGTGTTTAAAGTATTTCATTATCCAAAAGTAATAGTGTTTTCAATACTAAATTGGAAAATATGCTGAATAACAAAGTAATAATTTGTACGTCAAGATAAATATTGTCTTAGCTAGTATTAGAAGTTAGTAGAAGATTACTAGATCATTAATAATCCACCGAAGTTACTGAACTTAAAATAATCACTTATATATTTAAAATTTCTAATTGATTTTACATAAAAGTAGAAACAAAAATTTTATAACTAATCCAAAGTATTTAGAAAAATCTAAATTCTATCCTAAAACATCCAAATAAGAACCCCCACCCAAAATTAAATCCACTTTCGTTAAAATGAAATTCCAAAGCCAATATTTCCTATTAAAACTCCAGACGTACCAAGTCCTGGAATAGCAGGAATTTCCTCTGAAAAGTTTTGAGTAATACCGCTAGAAGTGGCTGTAAAATTAAGTTCACTAGGAACCTCTCCAATACCATAACCAACTTCAAATCGGAAATAAAAACGTCCTCCTGTTTTAACACCTAACTTAAAGTTCGTGGTTTTAAGTTCTAAATTAGTTGCACCTGAACCTTTAATGGTTATTCCTGCTTCACTAAACTCAAGATTTTTGAAGGTTATATCAGTATTTAGAACAGCTTGACCAGCACCAACATAAAACCCATGGCCTTTTTTACTAAAATAAAAATTCACTCCATATTCAATGTACTTTAAATTACTTTCTATATCGTCTGTATTAATTTTGAAACCACTGTAATCAAAAAATGGGGCAAAATGGTTTCCCAAAAAGGGTAGAATTATTTCAGCTGAGCCTCCAATAACATTTGGCACTCCTATTTTTGCACCAATAGAGATGTATTTAGCTTTAATTGAATCAACAGATTGTTCATTGATTTTATTTTCTTGAGCATTCGTATTGTAAGACAATAAAAAAGCAAAAAGGCTAATGGTTGAAAATATAATTTTTTTCATTTTATTTTAGTTTTAATTTAATTTAATTTTAGTTTTTCTATTTGATAATTCCCATGCAGTATAAAAAATTAATTTTGATCGTTTTGTCAAAATATCGTAATTGATTTTATCGGGTGTATCGCTTGGCATATGATAATCTTCATGGGTTCCGTTAAAATAAAAGATTACAGGGATATTGTTTTTAGCAAAATTGTAATGATCACTTCTTTCGTAAAAACGATTAGGATCATTTTCTTCGTTAAAAGTGTAATCTAATTTTAGTTGAGTATATTTATTATTAACTGTTTCTGAAATATCGTGTAGTTCTTGACTAAGCCGATCAGAACCAATTAGATATATATAATTTGAATCTTTATCTTTTCTTTTTGGATCTAATCTACCGATCATATCAACATTTAAATTGACCATTGTTTTTTTTAAAGGATACAATGGATTTTTAACATAAAAAGCAGATCCTAATAATCCTTTTTCTTCACCTGTAACATGAAGAAAAACTAATGTTCTTTTAGGACCATTTCCATCCTCAACAGCTATTTGAAAAGCCTCAGCAATTTCTAAAAGAGAGACAGTTCCTGATCCATCATCATCAGCTCCATTAAAAATTTTACCTTCATGAGTTCCATGACCATCTAGATGCGATGAAATAATGATATACTCGTCTGGAAATTCACTTCCTTCGATAACTGAAACTACATTTTCAGAATTAAAAACACCGCCTCTTACAAAAACATCATTATTTAGATTATATTTTTTTGTTTTAATATTTTGAATTATTTGAAAATAGTCTTCTGTACCTTGACCAGGTTTAATGTTATTTTTTTTATAAAACTCTTTAATGAAATTAACAGCTAATTTTTGGCCTTTACTACCAGTTTCTCTTCCTCCAAAATAATCTGAAGCATAAACGTAGAGTAAATTTTGTAGTTCATTTGATGTTATTGTATTAGCATAATCGGAAACACTTTTTTTTGTTTGAGATAACAGAAAAAAGGGAATTAAAAAAAAGAGTAAAATTTTTTTTTTCATATTTGAGTTTTAAAAAAGCAAACTTATTAAATAAAATTTAGACTACAGATTCTTTGGAATGTTTAATCTGATTTAAAATTCCATCCCAAAGATTAATCCTTAATTGTAGTGCTTTTTTTGAATAGCTAATTACTTCTTCTAGCTTATCATTATCATTATCACATAAATTTTCAACCATTTGAATTGCCATTGGACCATGTTCTCCAGAATCTACTTCAATATGTCTCTCAAAGTAATAAACCAGATCAGCTAAGTTATTATGATCATCATTATCAAGGTTTAGATTTTTTATAATTTCAATAAACATATCCGGGATTAAATCCTCTCTTCCAAAAGTGAAAACAGCAGCAATTACATGTTTCTTTTGATTAAATACAACTTCAAAAGTAAATCTAAGAAAATCAATAATATAATTAGGGTAGTTTGATTGGTTAAGAATTAAATCAATAGGTTTTCCAGATTCTACTTCTTTAATTATTTTTTCTATTTGATCTGTTTTAGCTCCTAACGATTGCATTGCCTCCAAGTACATTTCAAAGTGACTCATTGGAATTCCGTGTCTGTTTAAATCAGATTCTTCGCCCCAAACAATTTCATTTATTAACCTTGAAGAGGCAGAATGTCCCGAGGGTCTCCAAGGAACATCATTGCAACTTATAAGATTTTGAAGTTGTTTTAGAAGTGACATAAAGTCCCAAACAGCAAAGACATGCTGCTCCATAAAACAATTAATATCATTTAAAGATTGTATTGATTTGTATATAGGATGATTTATTAATTCATCTCGTAAAGGATGAAGTTCCTTATCTATCTTTTTTTTCATTATCAAAAGTGTTATATTCGGTTGCAAATATATTGACAAATTGATCCTTAGATGGAGCAAAATACACTTTTACTATTTCTTTTTTCATCTGTTTTATTAACACTTGCTCCTGGACCAGATATTATATTTGTCATTAGTACAAGCTTTGGTAATGGATGGAGAGATGGTATTAAGTTAACCTTTGGTTTAACTTCAGGAATTTTAGTTCATACACTTGTTGTTGTTTTGGGAATGGGAACTATTTTGGAGTATTACCCGGAAGCAATAAGATTTATTGAGATTATAGGAGGTTTTTATTTAATCTATTTAGCAATAAATACTTGGAAATTATCGAATCACTTTCAAAAAAATAACGGCCTAGAAATAGTTTCTCAAAATTTATATATTACGGGGTTAACAATGAATTTGAGTAATCCCAAAGTAAGTTTGTTTTTTTTGAGCTTTTTTTCTGGCTTTTTATTTCATGACAGTTGGAGCTATTCTCTTCAGTTTTCGATTTTAGGTGTTATATTTTATTTTCAAGCATTAATTGTTTTTTGTTTATTTTCTGTATTGGCAGATAGATTAGGTAAATTGATCGGTAAATCTGTCATTCCAATGTTTTGGAATAAAATTCAATCATTAATTTTATTTATTGTTGCAATAATCTTAATCTATCCCTGATCAAATGAATCCAGTTAAATTAATTGAATGTCCAAGGGATGCTCTTCAAGGCTATCCAAATCTAATAAAAACAATAGATAAAATATCGTATTATCAAAGTTTATTAAAAGTAGGTTTTGATACTTTGGATTGTGGAAGCTTTGTGTCGCCAAAAGTAATTCCTCAAATGGCTGATACTCATCAGGTAATTTCAAGTTTAAATTGTGATAATACATCAACTAAATTACTTACAATAGTAGCAAATGAAAGAGGAGCAAAAGAGGCTGCGAAGCACAATAAAATAAAATACTTTGGATACCCTTTTTCAGTGTCTGAAAATTTTCAAATGAGAAATACTGGTAAAACGATTAGGCAATCAATTGAAGTTTTAAATTCAATATGTGAAATAGCGGTTAAGAATAAAAAAGAAGTTGTAGTTTATGTTTCTATGGGTTTTGGAAACCCTTACGGTGATCCATGGAGTCCGGAAATAATAAGAAATTGGGTCAATCAAATAATTTTAATGGGAGTTAGTACTTTTTCACTTTCAGATACTGTAGGATCAGCAATATCTGGTTCAATTTCTTCCTTATTTTTTGGTTTGATTAATGAATATCCAGAAATTGAATTTGGTGCTCATTTTCATTCTCACCCCGATCTTTGGTATGAAAAAGTTAATTCGGCCTATTTAGCAGGATGTACTCGTTTTGATGGAGCTATAAGGGGTAGGGGAGGTTGTCCTATGGCACAAGATAAATTAGTTGGAAATATGCCAACAGAAAAATTAATTTCTTATTTGACTTCTCAAAATAATCTTCCTGATTCGTTAGATGTATTAGCATTTGAAAGTGCCTACAATCATTCACACAAAATTTTTATTTAAGTAATTAAAGAACTTCATCCACCTTATTTTAGTATTTTCTATTAAATTATATTTAAAAGACTATATTTACATGCAATTAATTATATGTTAGTTGTTTATGAATTCCAATAAATTTTCCGCTCAAGGCTTTACCTACGATGACGTTTTGTTGGTTCCTGCTTACTCAGAAATATTGCCAAGAGAAGTTTCCATTAAATCTCAATTTAGCAGAAACATTCCGTTGAATACACCCATTACTTCAGCAGCTATGGACACCGTTACTGAAAGCAGAATGGCTATTGCAATTGCTAGCGAAGGAGGGATAGGTGTTTTACACAAAAACATGTCAATTGAACGACAGGCAGGAAAGGTTCGTGCAGTAAAACGTTCAGAATCAGGTATGATAATTGATCCAGTTACACTCCCTGAATCAGCAACAGTTTCTGACGCAAAATACAACATGAATCTTTATAAAATTGGAGGAATTCCTATTGTTGATAATGACAATAAATTAATAGGAATTGTTACAAATAGAGATCTGCGTTTTGAGAAAAATGATAAACGCCCTATCCGAGATATTATGACTTGTAAAAATCTTGTTACAGTTAATGAAGGAACTTCATTAAAAGATGCTGAACAAATTTTACAAAAACATAAAATCGAAAAACTACCTGTTATTGGAAACGACAATGAATTGGTAGGTTTAATAACTTTTCGAGATATTACAAAGCATACTACGAAACCTAATTCAAATAAGGATGAATATGGTCGTTTACGAGTTGCCGCGGCAGTTGGAGTAACTCCAGATGTAATTGAAAGAGTTCAAGCTCTTTTTAAAGCTGGAGTTGATGCTATAGTTGTAGATACTGCTCATGGTCATACTAAAGGAGTAGCTGAGGTTGTTAAAAAAGTAAAAGTAAAATTTCCAAATCTTGATATTGTTGTTGGAAATATTGCCACTGGAGCAGCTGCTAAATATCTTGCTGATATTGGTGCAGATGCAGTAAAAGTTGGAATTGGTCCTGGTTCTATTTGTACTACCCGAGTCATTGCAGGGGTAGGATACCCTCAACTATCGGCTATTATAGAGGTTAAGAATGCTTTAGCAGATACTGACATACCTATAATTGCAGATGGTGGGATACGTTATACTGGTGATATTCCTAAGGCAATAGCTGCTGGTGCAGATTGTGTAATGTTGGGATCATTGTTAGCAGGAACTAAAGAATCCCCTGGTGAGACGGTTATCTATGAAGGTAGAAAATACAAAACTTATCGTGGAATGGGGTCTGTTGAAGCTATGAAAATGGGAAGCAAAGACCGTTATTTTCAAGATGTTGAAGATGATTTAAGAAAACTAGTTCCTGAGGGTATTGTTGGACGTGTACCTTATAAAGGAGATTTAGATGAAAGTATCCATCAGTTTATAGGTGGTTTAAGAGCTGGCATGGGTTACTGTGGGGCAAAAAACATAAAAACACTTCAGGATAAAGGTCAATTTGTTACTATTACTTCGGCAGGGATGAAAGAAAGTCATCCACATAATATTAGTGTTACAAAAGAAGCGCCCAATTACAGCCCAGGTAAATAATTTAGGAAGCAATTATTTTAAAAGTCTTCACTTTATTGTCATTGATAACCCTAACAATAAACATGTTTCCTGATTCAAGAGATAAAGAAAAATTAAATTGGAATAATTCTTGTGTGTAAATAGAATTAATTTTATTTCCAATTATAGAGTAGATTTCAATTTCACCTGGACCATTAAAGCCATTAATAAGCAAATTTCCTGCCTTGTAAATCACGATTTGATTAACTTGCAATTCTTCAATATCTAATGATGTTGATGTTATTGCGGAGGCAAAAAAGGGAAAGAAGAAAAATATTAAATGTAATTTTTTTAACACAAATTTAAATATAGATGCAATTTAAGAAATAAAATGGAGTTATAAAAATTTTTTTAACATTTTAAATACATGATAAACAGCACTTTAAATACTTTATTAAGAAAATATTATAAAATTGTTAAAAACTATGCAATAACTCATAGTTTTTACGTTTCTCTTTTTTGGCTTCTAACAATTTCTTGTGAAAAATGGGGTCCTAATGAAGATAAGGTTTTAGCAAGAGTAGGTTCAGTTTATTTATATGATTCAGATATAAAATCTAAGTTATTTACTTTTAAAAGTAGTCAGGATAGCTTACATAAATCAAGGATATATATTGATTCATGGGCTAGAAATCAATTGTTACTTCAACAATCAAAAATTAATTTAAATAATGAACAAATAAGTAATCTAGAAAACTTAATTAATCAATATCGACTAGATTTGTTCTCTAATACATATAAAAACTCTCTAATTAACAAGTCTATAGATTCATTGATTTCTGAAAAGGAAATAGATTCATTTTTATTTAAAAATAAAAATATTTTCAAACTAAATGCACCTTTGTATCAAGTCCGTTATATTAATTTACCACCTAATAATGTAGATCAAAAACAGATTCAAAAAAGCTTTGAGCGATACAATGATGATGATAAATCATTCTTAGATTCATTATCATTTCAATATTTCAATCATATTTTAAAGGACAGTGTTTGGTTTAGTGAAAATGAAATATTAAATAAAATCAAGTTTTTGTCACAAGAAAATTTATATAAATATATAAAAAAATCAAAATTTTTTGAAATTGAAGATTCAATGGGAGTATATTTGTTCTATGTTAATAATCATTTAGAAAAAGGTGATGTAGCTCCGAAAGCTGTCATAAATTCAACTATAAAAAAGATAATTATAAATCAACGCAAGTTGAAGCTTACAAAACAACTCGAAAAAGATATTTTAAAAGATGCAATTAAATCAAACGCTTATGAAATTTACTAATCTAGTTTTCTTTTTTATATTCATATTTCAGGTTGTCTCAGCTCAGGGAGATGACCTAGCTAATCGAATAAAAGTTGATGGTGTTTCAGCTGTGATTGGTGATTATGTTATATTAGATTCAGATATTGACAAAACTTTGATTGAAATGGAATCTCAAGGAATTCCCACAAAAAATATTAGTCGATGTGAATTACTGGGAAAACTGATGGAAGATAAATTATATGCACATCATGCAATCCAGGATAGTTTAGAAGTAAATGTAGAGGAAGTATATGGTGCAGTTGATCAGATTATCGACAACTTTACTAACAAATTAGGTTCTATTGAAAAAGTGTTAGAGTTTTATAATAAAAGTGACGAGTCTACTTTTAGGAAAGAAATTTTTGAAATTAATAAAGTTCAAAAACTTTCTTCAATGATGCAGAATCAAATTATTGAAGATATAGAAGTTACACCAGAAGAAGTGAGAATTTTTTTTGAATCTATACCTGAAAATGATCTTCCAACATTTGGAACTGAATTAGAAATTTCTCAGATTGTTATTGAGCCAGAAGTCAGTAAAAATGAGAAAAACAGAATTATCAACCAATTAAAAACTTTCAGAGAAGATGTTTTGGAGCGAGGCTCAAGCTTTGCCTCGAAAGCTATACTATATTCTCAAGATCCAGGATCTCGATCTACTGGAGGTAAATATACATTGCATAGAAAACGTCCTCAAATGGTTAAGGAATTTAGAGATGAAGCTTTTAGCTTAGAAGAGGGTGAAATATCAGACCCTTTTAAATCTGATTTTGGATGGCACATATTAATGGTAGATAAAATACGAGGTCAAGAAGTAGATGTTAGACATGTATTATTAACCCCAAAAATTGAACCAGACAAACTAAAAGAGGCCAAGGAAAAGCTTGATACTTTGAGACAACGTTTATTAGATAATGAGATTTCGTTTAAAGATGCTGCATTAATGTTTTCAAGTGAAAAGGAAACAAGATTTAATGGAGGTATCTTAATTAATCCTCAAACTGGAGATACACGTTTTGAATTAACAAATCTAGATCCTGTTCTTTATAGTCAAATACGAAACTTAAAGGATATGGAAATTTCATCACCACTCATGGAAGAAGATCGTTCGGGATTAAAAAAATATAAAATCATAAAAGTCAGTAATCGATTTGATGAGCATATAGCAAATTACTCTAAAGATTTTGTTAGAGTTAAAGCACTTGCTCTAAAGGAAAAGCAGTTGAAATCCATTCAAACATGGATGACTGAGAAAATTATAAGTACTTTTATTAATGTAAACCGTGATAGCAAGACATGTGAATTTAACAATAACTGGTTAAAATCATAATTATTTGAAGTATTTAAATGGAACCCAAAGCATTCCAAAGCATTCGCCTTTTTCTTTATTAATATTTTTGTGATGAATTTTATGTGCTCGTCTTATTCCTTTTGCAAATTTATTATTAAATTTTTTAAATACTTTAAAGCGTTGATGAATGAATATGTCATGAACAAGAAAATAAGTCATTCCATAAATAAAGATGCCCAGTGCTATAGGTAATCCAGGCCAGAAATTAAATTCTCCCCAAAGAATAACAAATCCTGAACTAACAAGCGCGTAATAGATAAAAAATAAATCATTTTTCTCAAACCAAGAATTGTGTTCTTTTTTATGATGATCTTTGTGAACTGACCATAAGAAACCATGCATTATATACTTATGGGAAAACCATGCCATAAACTCCATAAAACAAAATGTGGTTAAAACTATAATAATCCAGATTATAATCATTGATATTAAATGTTAAAGTAAATTTAAACGATATTTCAGGTAACTCTTGACAAAAATACATGCCTTCTGATAATTAGCAACTCTGATACGCGTATTTTGAATCTTTAAAGAAGGTGTTTTTTTTAACTTTTCTAAAAGCTTTGTGAAATATTTATATGCAGTATAAACACCAAATCTAGCTTCTTCAGGTAATTTATATATACCCTCTAATGCTAAAGTGAAATCTGAATCAATCTCTGTGATTATTTTAACTTTAGATTTCTCATCGAAATTATTAAAATCAATATTAGGAAAATAAGATCTTTCTAATTCCTGAAAATCATTTTTTAAATCTCTCAAAAAATTAACTTTTTGAAAAGCAGAACCTAATGACATTGCAGGTAATTTTAATTTTTCATATTTTTTGATATCGCCCTTAACAAAAACCTTTAAGCACATAAGTCCAACTACGTCTGCAGAACCATAAATATATTCTTTATATTCTTTTTCTGTTTTATAAGTATTTTTATCCAAGTCCCACCTCATGCTTTTCATGAAAGCATAAATTAAGTCATGATCAATATTGAAAAGATTTACCGTTTTTTGAAATGAATTAAGAATTGGATTTAGACTAATTCCGTTTTCTATACTATAGAACAAATCCACTTCAAAACGGTCAAGTAGTTCTTTTTTATGGTAAGAGTGAAAACTGTCTACAATTTCATCTGCAAATCTTACAAATCCATAAATATTATATATATGATTACGGATTGAGACATCTAACATTTTTGTCGCCATTGAAAATGAAGTACTGTATGAGTTTGTAACTAGTTTGCTACATTCTTGACTAACGGAATCAAATAAATTTTTCATGCTAGATATTAAATGAAATATGATCTAAAATAAATACAATTTCAAACATAAAGGCTATCATAAAAAAAGTTAGCCTTAAAAGCTTCAATGGAACTATATAGCTCAATTTGTGTTGGTAAGTTATTTAATTTTATTTCTTTTTGTTGAGGACCAAATAATAATAATTTTGATTTTTTTCCTTCTAGAATTTCTTTATAAAATTCATTTATAAAAGACATAATTTCTTGTTTGTTGGGTACAACAGTTAAATATGAAATAAAAATAAATTCTGTTTTATAAGTATACAAGGTTTTTAAACTAGAAGTCTGAATTGACTGACCCATAAAAATAGTTCTATATCCATTCAATAAAATCAAATAGTTTAAAAATAAAACGCCCAATTCATGAGCCTCGTTTTCAGGTAAAAACAAAACAAATATTGGATGATTTTCATTTTTTTGTTTAATTTTTTGTTGAGACTCTGTATGAATATGAATTTTTTGTTTCACTAAATTAGTGATAAAATGTTCGTGTGAAGGAGAGATTGCACCAGTTTGCCATAGAATCCCTAGATCTCTCATTAGTGGCATAAATATTTTGATATAAACAAATTCAAAATCATTATGTCTTAAAGTTTCATTATAATTAAGATTGAATAATTCATAATCAAAATTAATCATTGCTAATTTAAAAGCATTTATTGAAACTTGTTCTGAATTAGATTTTAATGCAATATTTTTAACAATTTCAGGAATTTCAATAGGGCTAATACTAGCAATTTTTGATATTTTATAACCATTATTGTAAAGCAATGTTACATTAAGTAGCTTTCGAAGACTATCAAGAGAATATCGTCTAATATTTGTTTGAGTTCTTTCGGGTTCTAAAAGATTATATCTTTTCTCCCAAATTCTTAAGGTATGAGCTTTAATTCCAGAAAGATTTTCGAGATTTTTTATGCTAAAAGTACTTTTTATCCTTTCCATGATGTCTAATCCTTAAAATAAAACATTAAACAAATATAACGAAAAAAACCCATATTAGTGCGCACGAGAAGACTCGAACTTCCACGAGAAAAATCTCACTAGCCCCTCAAGCTAGCACGTCTACCAATTCCGTCACGTGCGCAAATTATGTGACTTGGCTGGGGCTCGAACCCAGGACCCTCTCCTTAAAAGGGAGATGCTCTACCAACTGAGCTACCAAGTCAAATTTGTGATTCGGCTGGGGCTCGAACCCAGGACCCTCTCCTTAAAAGGGAGATGCTCTACCAACTGAGCTACCGAATCTTTTCAGGCTGCAAATATAATATCAAATATGAATTTATCCCCTTCATTTGATATAAATTTGCAGC
>Ga0307998_1001104_pt1 | contig 14740 bp, 6 predicted proteins | sample Davwhametageno37_FD_203147 | JGI IMG/M metagenome (GOLD analysis project Ga0307998, IMG submission 203147) | Marine microbial communities from Davis Island wharf, Antarctic Ocean - #37 | ecosystem: Environmental > Aquatic > Marine > Unclassified | place: Antarctic Ocean: Davis Island wharf... | reverse complement strand
TAGTCTCGTTGAATTTGTTGAAGTTAGAAATGTGTTCCTTGATTAAAGGAATTTGCTTGTCTTGATTAATTTTTGTCGTTTCAACGTCTTTCATTAAGTGGATCACTTCTCCTCTAAGTTTGATGTTTGAATTTTCCATGTCTTGAAACTTCATTAAAAACCTATTTAGTATCTCGCTCTGCATTAACACCGACTTATTCAGTGTTTCTTTCATTTCATTGAATGATGCTGTCTGTTCGATCATAATCTTTTCACTTTGAGTAAATTCAATAGAAACATTTCATTATTTGAACAATTTTCCGTTTTTTTAATTTTCTGTTTTCATAGAGATACCTTTAAAAATACAGCAAACGATAACCTTAAGTTCTTGCTGAAAAACGAATTATCAGCTGTAGGTAAACATAATTCTCTTAACTAAAGCAAATAAAAAAATATAATTAATGATATTTTTCAGATTAAGTGACCTAATCATTAATTATTTATCAATTATTAACCCATTTTTGTTTTTTTATTGTTTATTCAAAAAAAAAGCCTCTTCATTATGAAGAGGCCTTTTCAATAATATAGCTTAATCTAATTTACTTCAGGATTTGATTCAATTTCTGAAATAGTAATTGGAAAAAATGCTCCCGGTGCAGTTGAAGCAACGGAAGTTGATATCCAATATTCTGACGGAATACCGAATCGGTAATGGTCAGCAATTCTTCTACCTTGTAAATATAAATTTACTCTTCGAGAATGCACAAGCATTGTTGTTGCATCTACTTGCCCAGAATATTCTGTTAAAGAAGGTTCAAGAGCCCGTAAATTATTAACATGAGTTGTAAAGTCAGCTGTATTTCCTCCAGCAAGAGCATGCTCAGCTAAAATTAAATGCATCTCTCTAGCTGATACAATAGGATATTTAGGAAAAAGCCCGGCTTGTGTAAAAGCCTTTACATGCTTATATAAAGCAGGATCAGGAATACCGTCAATAATATCATTTAGCGTTATTGAAGTTGCAGGATCATTATCACCAGTTCCCAATGTTATACTTTCCGCAGAAATTACATAAGTATCAGAAAGGCGCATTTCTTTTCGATCATTAACTTCACCACCAATATCTAATCCACCAGTTGTTCCTGGAGCAGATGAAGAAGTGTTAAGTGTTACTTGAAAATCAGAAGATAAAGCTGTTAATGCTTCTGCTGCAAGAGCTGCTGCTGCTGCTGAACTAACTAATGGAGAGGTAGTGTTTACTGGGTTAGTTTTTCCCCAGACTCCTTTAGTAAAGAGTGCTCTAGCCTTTAATGCTTTTAATTCCCCTGTTAAACCTGAATTAAGAGCAAGACCTGCATCAATATATAATATAGCTTGATCGTAAAGCGATACCATGTTAGTAGGACCAACTGCTGGTGCACCAACTGTTTTATCGGAACCAATAACAAAGTCGTCGAACATATCCGCAATAACCATATAAGTGATTGCACTATACATATAAGCACGAGTCATATCAGCTGCATTCCCAGAAGTCCATGCATTAGTAGCACTGTACTCGAGTCCCAAAGCAATTACTGCATCAGACCAATACCTGGCCTCTGCAACATAGAAAAATGCTGCATTAGTAAATTCATTGTTAATGTTGTCTATGTTTCCAAAATTAAGCTGTTGCCATGCATCTCGGGAACCAGACCATACCATTTCATCTGAAGCTGTTGAGTAAGGAGCTAGGATGTTTCCATAAGCTCTAACTAAAACTGCTTCTAATCCATTGACCATAGGTCCAAAAGCTCGTATATCAAGATCCTCCTCAACAAGGTTATTTGGGTTGTCTGTATCTAAGCTACATCCAACAAATAAAACAAGTGAAAAGAGACTCAATCCAAAATATTTAATAAAATTATTTTTCATAGTTTCTTTTTTTAAAATCCAAATTTAAGAGTAAATAAAACCTGTGTTGGAATAGGCCATCCAAAAGCAGAAATTCCTTGTCCGAAGTTCTGATCGACTCCAGAAGAACCTCCTCTACCGGCAAAATTAAGTTCAGGGTCTACTCCAGTAAATTCTGTGAAAATAGCTAAGTTTCTTGCTGAAACTCCAACTGAAGCAGTATCAAAATTAAGCATATCCAAAATAGGGCCTTGAATTTTGTAATTTAAAGCTAACTCTCTCCATCTTATGAAATCAGCTTTTTCCATTGTATTAAGACCTGAGAAAGGAGATAATGCAAGTGTATTATTTAACCACTCATCTAAAGCAGCAACTCGAGTAGTTCCATCTCCTATTGGAGTAAATGAAGAGTCAACACCACCTGTAGCATAATTTCTAATTACATTCGCAGATCGAGGTAAATTTCTACCTATAGCTCCATTGGCCTGTCTAAACGCATCAGTTAAATTATTAACTACGAAGTTACCTGCTTTATATTCGAAAGTAGTACTTAGTGTCCATTGCTTATAATTAACAGAACCACCAAATGCTCCAGTCCAGTCAGGTGTAGATTTACCTAAGAAGTGATCAAGTAAGTCACCATCTCCATCGTCATCAGCAAGAAGAACTTTTCCTGTTCCAATTGATGTTGGTACTGAGAATGTACCGTTTCCGGTTAAGAAAGTAGTTAATTGAGCAATAGTATCTGGTAATCCATCACTGTTTACAATATCAACTGGTAAAGATCCAGCAGGAACATCTAATAGTCTAGCACCATAGTTTGCACCAGGAGCAGCTCCTTCTATTAAATAATTACGATATCTAGGGTAAGAGCCTCCAACCTTCAACGGAGGAGAACCTCCAAGGTCTTCAACTTTTTCTTGTAAATAAGCAGCGTTAAAGTATAGATTAACAGTTAAATCTTTTCTACGAATAATGTTTCCATTAATATTGAATTCAATACCATTTGCTGATAAAAGACCAATATTTGTGAGCTGAGTGCCTCTAAATCCACCTGAAAGAGGGAATTGTCTAGCATACAGTGCATCTTCAGTTACCCGATCCCAATAAGTAAATTCAACATTGATTTTGTCATCAAATAAACCCGCGTTGAAACCAAATTCGAGTTCTTTAGAGATTTCAGGACTCAACTCAGCATTACCAAGATTGTTTGGTGCTATACCAGCTCCAGTTCCTGATGCTAATGCTTGATATGTTGTAAATGCATCAAATGCACCCGGCTGGAGACCTGCCCATCCATAAGAACCTCTTAATTGTAATGAACTAATTGGACCTATGTTACTCCATCCGTCTTGGTCAGAAGGAACATAAGACATTGAAATTTTTGGATAAAATGCTGCATTAAACTCACTACCAAATGCAGAGTGAGCATCTAATCTACCCCCAACTGTAACAAATAAATAATCTCTGAAACCCAACTGCTCTTGAACAAAAGCACCGGTATTAATTACCTCTACAACAGATTCAAATGTGTTCTGAACAGCTGCTGCACTAACAATTTCAAATCCAGGGCCAGGGAATTGTTGTCCTTGAGTTCCAAGAACTCGTGTTTTTTGACCAACATATTGTCCTCCTATTATAAGGCTAGATTTAAAATCTCCAAATTCATTATTTATGTTAACTTTAAATTCAGATGATTTAGCCAAGAAATTTCTTGTATCGACTTGTAAAGCTCCATCGGGTCTACTAGCAGAAATTCCATCAAAATTCCATCCGAAAGGTAAAAGATTACTACTTAATTGACTTGAATAGTCAACACCAAAAGTAAGATCAAATTTTACATTTTCTACTGGATAAAAATTAATTTTAGCACTTCCAGTGTATTTATTCACTCTTGATTCAGTTTGAATCTGAAGTGTTTCATCTACAGAAGCAAACGCATATGTTCCAGTTGTGTTGTTTGGTTTCACAAACTCTGGTTTACTCATTTGAGCCAATGAACCAGTACCATAAATATTGTTATTGTTTTCAGGCGTACTACTATACCTTGAAGTATATCCTGAATTTAAACGAATACTCCACTTATCATTCGGATTAATATTCAAGTTTAAATTAAACTGAGCAAGCTCATCAATATCTGTAGCAAGAGTTTTTTGACCATCTAGGTATCCAACTCTATTTTTACCTCCAAATGGACCATCAGTATATGAATATCGAGCAGAAGTAAAGTACGTTATAAATTCTGTACCTCCTGAGACATTTAAGTTAGCAGTATTAGACAATCCTTGTTCGAATAAGTCTTCAGTTGCATTAAAACTTACCATCTCATATGGTTGAATAGTTCTTCCAAGAACTCCACTCATAACAGCTGCAGTTTCAGCGCTACTTGTATAACCAGTATTGTCTGGAATTCTTCCTTTAGGAAAATTAATAAAACCCATTGTTGTTTTAAAATCGAACTTAGGTGCGCCTGTTTTACCTCTTTTGGTAAAAATTTGAATAACCCCGTTACTCGCCTCAGTACCAAATAAAGTAGCTGCAGAAGCTCCTTTTAGGATTTCAATTCGTTCAATTGATTCTGGATTAATGTCATCAAGACGAGAAGTAGAACCTCCACCTCCTGCGCCAACAAATCCTCCACCAAATCCTCCACCTCGGTCAACACGTATACCGTCAATAATAACGATTGGTTCGTTAAGCTGAGATAAAGAAGCACTACCACGGATTCTAATTTGAGTACCTTCTCCAGTCAAACCTCCTGAAGGTAAACCAACAATTCCTGGTTCACGACCTTGTAATATGTCAGAAACTGAATTAATTGGCAAATCTGCAAGTCCGGCTGTTGTAATAGATCCAATGCTATTCCCTAGTTGTTTTTTAGCAATAGGTGCACCAGTTCCTGTAACGATAATTTCATTTAGCTCTGAAGCTGAAAATTGCATAAAAAAATTAACGGATGCATCACCGGAACCAACATTAACTGGGCCTGAAACTGAAGTATATCCAGTATACGATAGTTTTAGGTTGTAATCTCCTGGGTCCATGTTAGTAATTGTGAAATTACCATCAAAGTCAGATACGACTCCCTTAGCAGTTCCTTCTACAAGAATGGTAACTCCAAAAAGAGGTTCGTCTGTTTCTGCGTCAACTATCACCCCGGAGATGGACTGCTGAGCATAGATAAATGTTGAAAATAAAAGTAGCATTAAAAAAACCCTAATTTTAAAATCAAACAATAGTTTAATTTTTCTCATAATTTTTTTTTTTAGCGGTTAATACCTAATATTATGTTAAGTTAATGAAAATATTTATGATACAATATATTTTAGATTTTTTTTATTAGCTAATCATCAGGTTTTCAATGTTTAATAAAATTTCATTATATTGATACAAATTAATTTAAAGCAAGAAAATTATGATTTTATTTTCAAAAACTACATTTAATTATCAGAGCCTAATTCTATTGATTTTTATTCTTCCCTTTAACTTGAATTCTCAAGATAATTTGAAAAATCCTTCTGTATTAAGTAAATATAAATGGAGGGCTATTGGACCTGCCAATATGGGTGGTCGAGTAACAGATATTGATGGAATACCTGGAGATAAAAGTGTCTTTTATGTCAGTGGTGCCGATGGAGGTATTTTCAAAACTACTAATGGGGGTGTAAATTTTAAACCAATCTTTGAAGGTCAAAGAGCATACTCTATAGGTGCTTTAACAATTTCACCATCAGACTCTAATGTTTTGTGGGTGGGAACTGGTGAAGGTGATCCAAGAAATAGTGTTGGTTATGGATGGGGAGTATATCGATCTGTTAATGGCGGTGAAAACTGGGACCATCTTGGTTTAGAAAAAACAGAGAGAATTAAGCGTATTGTAGTTGATCCAAATAATCCTGACATAGCCTGTGTATGTGCTTTAGGAAAAGAGTGGGGTCCAAATAAAGAACGTGGCGTATTTAAGACTACTAATGGCGGTAAAAGCTGGAAAAAGATTTTATATATCGACGAGGACACGGGTTGTGCAGATATTACTATGGAAATTAACAATCCTAGAATTATGTATGCAGGAATGTGGACTTTTAGACGTAAACCTTGGCGTTTTGATGATGGAGGAAAAGAAACATCATTATACAGAACAATGGATGGTGGCGAAACATGGGAAAAGGTTATGAATGGTCTTCCAGATGCTGACATGGCTAGACCTGGAATACATATAGCTCAAAGCGATCCTAGTATTTTATATTTAATGACAGAATTTGAAGGAGGTGGAACGGTTTTTAGATCTAAAGATAGAGGGGGTAATTGGAAAATGGTTAATGATGATCCGAACATTAACTTCAGACCTTTTTACTATAGTGATGTTCGAGTCGACCCAAACAAACCGAATGTTCTTTTTTCAATATCCGGGAGGTTAAGTCGATCAGTTGATAGTGGTAAAACTTTTGAAAGAATAGCAACAACAGTTCATGGAGATCACCAAGCATTGTGGATAGATCCACTGGATTCAAATTACATTCTTAATGGAAGTGATGGAGGGTTTCAACGTTCTTTTGATGGCGGAGACTCTTGGGAGATAATTAATAATGTAGAACTTTCTCAATTCTATCAAATAGCTATTGACAACAAACAACCTTATAATGTATATGGTGGACTTCAAGATAATGGAACATGGGTAGGGCCAAGTAATTCTTTATACGAAGCAGGAATACTTAAAAGACACTGGAAGGGATTAGCATATGGAGATGGTTACTTTGCAGAGCCTATTCCTGGTAATGAACACAAAGTATATACAAACCTTCAAGGTGGTGTTCCTTTCCTTGTTGATTCTCGATATGGTAATGTTCAAAATATTCATCCATATCCCAAAATTACAGGATCAGCTGGTGATGCTATTGAATTTCATAAATATCGTTTTAATTGGGATTCCCCAATACATATATCTCCTCATGATCCTGAGGTTGTTTATATGGCTGGAAATGTTGTTTTCAGATCTAACGATCGTGGAAATAGTTGGGAGGTTATAAGTCCTGACTTGACAACTAACGACAAGTCAAAACAAAAAACCTCTGGTGGTACAATTTATCAGGACAATACTGCTGCAGAATTTCATTGCACAGTTCTATATCTTGCAGAGTCACCTGTTCAAAAAGGAGTAATTTGGGCCGGAACAGACGATGGAAATGTTCAAGTCACACTTGATAGTGGAAAGAATTGGACTAATGTTAACAAAAACATTAAAGGCCTTCCTGAATTTTCATGGGTATCAAAAATACATGCTTCAGAGCATGATGCAGGTACTGCTTTTGTTGTAGTTGATCAGCATCGAATGGATGATTTTAAACCCTATATATTTTACACAACAAACTTTGGAAAAACTTGGAAGTCTATTTCAGAAAAACTTCCGCAGGATGATTACGTAAAGGTGGTTCGCCAAGACCCTCATAATCCAAATGTATTATTTGCTGGAATGGAGCATGGGATTTATGCTAGCTGGGATTTTGGTAAAAACTGGGATAAAATAAACAACAACCTTCCAAATGTTTCGGTTAGGGATATCAAAATCCAAGCTAGAGATAGGGATATTATAGTTGGAACCCACGGAAGAGGAGCTTATGTGCTTGACGACATTCGACCTATTGAGGAACTGTCTTCTGTTGGGTCAGAAGAATTAAAGCTTTTCAAAGTTCGAGATGCGTTTTTATGGAACATGTATTGGAGAATAGAAAATCTAGGAGACCGAACATATAAAGCTAAGAATCCTGAATACGGGGCTTATATAAACTATTTCATAAAAGATTCATCAGACAAAAATATCACTGCTCAGATAGTGGATAAAAATGGGGAAACAGTAGCTAAACTGTCAGACTCAAACGCTGCTCGAGGTGTAAATAGAATTGTATGGGATCTTGGATATGACTCTGCAACACCTTTAAAAAATTCAGTTCAAGAAGGATTTGCATCTTCATTAATTCGACCGAAAGTTGCTCCAGGTTCTTATAAAGTGATTTTAAAAGCCAACGGAATTGAACAAACTTCTCAAATAAATGTTTTGGCTGACCCAAGAATTGGAATGAGTCAGGAAGATCATGAAAAGAAAGTTAAGTCTTTATTAGCCTTAAGAGATCTTCAGACTGCAACTCATAAAATCATTGATGATTTAGTCTCAATAAATTCTCAGTTAAAAGAATTAAAGTCAAAACTCAGTATGTTAAATGATAAAAAGTGGGAAGCATTGGTTATTAATGTAGATAATCTTAAAAAAGATAGTGAATCTTTTCTAGATGACATTCTTAAACGCCCGCCACCATCAATGAATTATCGTCAAAAACCAAGATTAAGAGAAGAGATAAGATCATTAATGCGTGCAATAGACAATACTACAAACCCTCCTACAGTTCACCAGAATGAAAGAATATTAAGTCTTAAAGGAGAGCTTAGGGATGCTAAAAGTATGATGTCAAAACTAAAGAATGAAATAGAGTCTATTAATAATGATTCCGTTCAATTACCAACAATTGCTTTGGAATAAACTGTTTAGCTTCTGACTTTAGATTAAAAAAAAACACCTCTAAATATTTAGTTAGAGGTGTTTTTTTAATTATAAAATAAAATTAATCTATTATAAATGGAGTTTCCATTGCAGTTGGAACAGCATTTTCTTTAGATTTTTTAACCATTTTTTCAACTTCAAGCATAAGCTTATTGTTTTCAATTACTATACCATCTTTAATTGTGTGAATAATACCTCCTTTTCTAATCATATTTCCATTTGAATCTTCAGTTAAAGCTCCAAATTGATACATGTTTCTAAGATTATACAATGGACTAGAATCTATAATAAGAAGGTCTGCGGTATATCCGGGTCTTACTAAACCTAATTTTTCTTGACGTAGAGTTTTAGCACTATTTAGGGTAGCAGACTTCAAGACCTCTAAAGTGTGCATTCCAGTCTCTCTTAAAAGCTGTAGTTCTCTAACATTAGAAAATCCTGGAGTTGCAAAAATATAACTATCATCTGATCCGTAAGCTACTCTTCCTCCTCTCTTATTAAATTCATAAATGAGTTCTCCCCAAAGACTAAATGCATTAGACCAATAATATTCATCGTCACTTGTCCAGTCATAGTGATAAGCACCATGGTAATTAGGGTCTGGGCCATTTCTTTCGATCAATAGCTGATGCGTGTATTTTTTGTGCCAAGGCAAGCTTTGAGCTCTTAAAATGTCTCTATTGGCCTCATAAACTACTCGTGTTGGAAGCATTGTTACTCCATAATAAACCAAAGAATCAACTGTTTCAGTAAGAAGACGTTCTTTATTTGTTTGAGACCAAACTTTACCAGCCTGTCTAAACCTTTCGTTTTCGTCATTATAATTATATGTTGGTATAAAGTCTTGAACATTTCTATCCAAAGCAGATTCTGCATAGGCATAATGATGTTCAATCATTGTCACTCCTAATCTTGCAGCATCTATTGCTTTAGTAACCGCAGTTGTGTTAGGAGGGATATGATAAGTTGTAATTCCTCCATTCTCTTTAACGGCTTTACAAACAGCTTTAAGAAGTGCCTGGCTCCATCCTAAATTTCCAGCATTTACTACATGAGCGCCATTTTCAAACATTTTCTTTACAACAGCAGGGGCGTTTTTTGGATCATCTAGTGCAACCTTATCGAATTTTGTAGTTGCTCCATAAGACCATATTGGAAATAATTTTGGCGCAAGAATTTTGTTTTCTTTACTCAATTTGGCTTGTTTCATCCCGGTCATTAGTCCTCTATCTGAACCTGGAACCATAGTTGTTATTCCATGTGCTAATTTTAAATAATAAACATATTCTAAAGGCATTGGCTCTGTTCTTAGATGAGTATGTAGATCAATCATTCCAGGCATTACATATTTCCCTTTTGCATCGATTACTCGATCACCATCTTCTCTTTTTATAGCTCCTCTTCTTTTTGCTGTAACAGGATCAAAAAGAATCATATCTACAATTTTATCCCCTTTAATAACAATGTCATAAGGACCTACTGGCGGCCCACCGTGACCTGGAATTACCATTGCCTCTCTTATAACGAGTTTGTTGAAAGGACCGGCTGCAAGTCCATCAAATAACTCTTGAGAAGATAACGGCGAAATAATTAATAGTGTAAATAATAAGAGTATATCTTTCATGTTAATAATTTTAAAAGTTAACCTTATTTAAGGTTCCAGTTTTTTAATCGGTTATTTGAAGGAGCCGTTTCTTTAAGCCGCTTTTGAATTTTATCCAAATACATGGTATTATATCTTAATCTTGATATGTAATTTGGGTTTTCTTGATCACCATTCCAACAATGCTCGGCATTATCTCCATAGTCAACTTCTCCTTCATAATAAGGATTCGATGTGTTTTCAAGAAACTTTTCGGTTAAAACAACTGCATTGTTAAGATAATAATTATCCATGTCTCCACAATAAATATTTACTTTACCAACCAAGTCTGAGCCTATTTTATCCCAATCACGCTCCATTATGTATCTTAAATCATAATTTTCTTTCCAATAATTTGCTACATCAGAATCAATCTTTCCTGAAAGCTTATCCCAAATTGGTTTTGGATATCCATTGTCTCCAACAGGTGAATAAACTGCTTGCCAAATATCCCATTGGTCTCCTGACCTGCTGTTATTTCCAAGAATATACTCTTTCCTATTAACATCTTTTAAGGAAGACTTTATGAGACCTTTACCATCTCTCATTCCGGGTCTTAAAGTCTTTTTAAACGACCCTTCGCTATAATATGCGTTATCATCTTTATAAATATCAACTACCGTATATGCTCTAAAATCAATTGGATCTGGGCAAGCGGTAAAACAGCCGTTATATTCTTTTGGATAAAAAACCTGAGCTGCTAGAGCCTCCCATCCACCTGTTGACCCTCCATAGAGGAAACGACCCCATCCTTCTCCGACACCATTAAATAAGTCTTCAATATGCGGAATCAATTCAAAGGTAATAGCATCTCCATATGGACCAAGATTAGCTGAATTAACAGCATATGAATCGTCGTAGTATGGGTTTTGATGTTGTATTTCGATAACTAAAAAACGAGGAAAATTCTTTGAGGTCCATTTCTTATAAAAGTCATAAGATTCTTTTTCTTGAATGTACTTATAGCCTGTTATGCCGAATCTTTCACTGTAAATAGTATCATTCTTATTAGCAGTTGGAGGACTAGTTCTAAAGCCTCCTATAGTTTTTGGAAAATGACCATGGAAAACCATTAATGGATATTCTGTTTTGCCTTTTTCAGAAAAACCCTCTGGAATAAGAACGTTCGCTTGCAGATACATCGGTCTCCCCCAGAATTCAGTTAAAAGCTTACTTTGGATTTTAACATGCTTAATATATTTAGTGTCTTCCATTGGGTGTATTGGAGGTATTTCTTTGGACAATTGGATTTCAATTGGCTTGTTTGAAGAGAAATTCACTTTTATAGGTTTACTATAAATGTTTTTTGGGCTAATATTCCATTTTTGACCCTCTCCTTGATCCAGAGGAAGTGAAACGTCATATCCATTAGACAAATTAAACGTTTCATATTTATTTAATAATGCTTGGACATAATAATCTCCGTCATCTAAATCTCCTAATTTTTCTATTGGATAGGCTAAAGTTTCGGAACTAAAAACTTCTGTAGCGCCTGGCATCCATTTTTTAACATCATTCCCTACAACCACAGCTGAATTGTCTGAATCGTTAATTTGAAATCTTGGTTCTTTTAAGGTGTCTTTACTAATTAAAACTAATAACCTACCGTCAAATCCACTAGATCCTAATTCATCTGAATATGTAACTTTTATTAATGGTTTATTTAGAGGGTTACACGATTGTAAAGCAAAAAAAGCTGTGCTAAGAAGTAAAAAACTAAAGACTCTAAAGTTTGAGTATTTCATGTCTGAATAATTTAGTAATTTTCATAAATATAAAAAAAAAGATTAAATAAATACTATTTAATGTTTTTATTTTTAGCTTTTCAACTCTTTATTTTCAGATAGTTACGTTATTTAAAGGACTTAATTTTTCCTTAAATGATATTTTTAAATTACATATTTGGCCTTAAGGTTTAAAAGTTTGGATTCTGTTAAATTTGGTGATGTTCTTTCAAATATTCTTACAATCGTTTTCATAAAAAGAAATCTATGTTTGTTAAAAACTATGGCAAAACATATCAGCAGATCTTTGATGAGCTAAAGGATGAGATGATCCAGGCTGCTCGCTGAAAAGGTATGGATCAAATATAAATCACAGACTCTTGCAGTGATTCCGATATCAAAGTTTCTTAAATATAAAACAGACCTAAATGACAAGCTGATCAATTATGCATTTGATTTTGATTTCGCTTTTGACTCATTCAACCTTATCAGATAAATAAAACAAATACAACTGTAGATTGAAAATCAGAGAGTTGATCTTTTCGATGATGAGAGTATTGTCTTGACTCAGAATAGAATAAATAATTAAAAAGAACATATAATTAAAAAATGATAAAGAATTTATATCTTTATTTAAGTTATTTTTTCAATATACATATTTATCTCAGAGATTTTCTAAAATATGATTACTCTTAAAAAAATCACTTTTACCCTTTTACTTATTTTAAACTTTTTAGGTCTAAAGGCTCAAGAATCTAAAAGGTCGGTTTTTGTGAAAAAGATTGATACAAATATAACTATCGATGGCATGCTAGATGAAGATGTATGGCTTAATGCTAATAGTGCAAATTCCTTTTGGCAACAATTTCCAACCGATTCAATAAGATCTTTTAATAAAAGTGATGTTAAAATTCTTTACAACGACACACATCTTTTTATTGGTGCTGATGCATCTAGTTTTGGAGGTGATTTTATTGTTAATTCGTTGAGAAGAGATTTTAGTGCCAGAAACAATGATAATGTAACTCTAGTTTTTGACACTTTCCAAGATGGTCAAAATGCTTTTCTATTTGGTGTAAGTGCTTTTGGTGTTCAAAGAGAAGCACTAGTTTCTGATAGAGGAATAAATATTAGTGGTTTTAATTTAAATTGGGATGTAAAATGGGATTCTAAAGTGACCCGACATAATGATCGATTTGTTGTTGAAATAGCCATACCATTTAGTTCAGTTAAATATCCTGATAATAGCAAAAAATGGAGTTTTCAAGTTTATAGATACGACCTACAAACAAATGAAAGAACTATATGGTCTCGTGTTCCTCAAAACCTAATCCCTATAAATATTGGCTTTTTTGGTGAGCTTGTATTTGAAGAACCCCTTAAGAAAAGTAAATCTCCAATTTATATAATTCCTTATATCAACAGTTTGACTCCTAAAAAACCTAATGAAAATATACAGAATTCGCTATCGGCAGGAGGAGATATAAAGTTAGCAATAGGGAACGGTCTAAATCTTGACGTCACTATAAATCCAGACTTTTCTAATGTAGAAGTAGATAATATTGTTACTAATCTCACTCGCTTCGAAATTTCTCTTCCTGAAAAAAGACAGTTTTTTATTGATAATGGTGATTTATTTAGTCAATTTGGAAGCCCAAGAGAGGCGTCTCCATTTTTCTCAAGACGAATAGGAATTGCTAGAGACGCAGATGGAAATACAATTCAAAATAGAATTTTAGGAGGTATTAGACTAAGTGGTAAAATAAATAAGGATTGGCGCTTAGGCATTTTAAGTGTTCAAAACGAAGAAGATTTTCCTAATGAAATAGCATCTTACAATAATTCAATGATTGCCATTCAACGCAAAGTGTTTGGTCAATCTCAAGTGGGATTTTTTATGATTAATAAGGAATCTTTTAAAAAATATGATTTTTTAAAAGAAGGTGACAAGTTTAATAGAGTGATTGGAATTGATTATAATTTAGCTTCTTCTAACAATAAGTGGATAGGTAAATTTTACACACACAAATCCTTCCAAAACAATGATAATACTGGGAATATTTCCTCTCAAGCTAACTTAATTTACAATACACGAATTTGGAGATTTTCTTCAGATTTCGTTTATATAGATGAAGACTTTAGATCTGATTTAGGATTTATTCCGCGAAGAGGAGTTTTTAAATCTAGATTAAGTGGATTGCGAAATTTCTATCCCAAAACTGGTAAAATAAACTCTCACAGAATTAGTATCTCTAACTTAATGTATTATCAGCAAAGTTTAGATTATAAAAAAACAGATCAAAAATTTAAACTTGACTACTCCTTGGAATTTAAAGATCAATTAAGACTTGGAATTTTTTATAATAAACAATATATTTTTTTATCAAATCTGTTTGATCCAACTCGATCAAATAATGCTGAACCACTTCCTAGTCAATTAGGGTATAATTTTGGAACTATTGGATTGAAGGTTACATCTAATTATGCTCAAGTTTTTAGTTATTCTGCAAAGCTTTCTTACGGAACTTTTTTTAATGGTAATCGCTTTTCTATTTCAGGTAATTCTACATACAGAATCCAGCCCAAAGTCGTTCTTAGTTTACTTTGGGATTATAACAAAATTGACCTTCCTAAACCCTATGCTTCCGCAGATTTAATTCTAATTAGTCCGAAAATTGATTTAACCTTGACTAAAAAATTCTTTTGGTCGACCCTAGTTCAGTATAGTAATCAACAAAATAATTTGGGTATTAACTCAAGAATTCAATGGCGTTTTGCACCATTATCTGATTTGTATCTGGTTTATAATGATAGTTATAATACAGGAAATATGACTCCCATTTTTAGGTCCATCAATTTAAAAATAACTTATTGGATTAATTTGTAGGGAAATCTATTTTAAGTCTATTAAATGATATTGTATTCTTCTATCAATAGAGGGGAATTGCGATT
>Ga0307998_1001102_pt1 | contig 14742 bp, 15 predicted proteins | sample Davwhametageno37_FD_203147 | JGI IMG/M metagenome (GOLD analysis project Ga0307998, IMG submission 203147) | Marine microbial communities from Davis Island wharf, Antarctic Ocean - #37 | ecosystem: Environmental > Aquatic > Marine > Unclassified | place: Antarctic Ocean: Davis Island wharf... | reverse complement strand
TTTCAAGAAAACAATGCCACAAAAGTTTTAACGGTAGGGCTATTAAAATTTCTGCCCAGGCACATTTAGAAAAATTTTATGGCCTACATGGTTTTTATGCCTCTGGAGAGACTTATTTAGAAGATGGTATTCCGCACATAGGAATGTTGCTATCAAACTCCTTTTAAATTTATTCTTTGAAAAACAAAGCCTCAGTTTCATCAATTATTTCAGACGTTAAGGGTAATTTTTTACCTTTATAAATCAACATACAACTACCCCCAAAAAGTAATTTATGTTCAATGTTTTTCAACCCTTGTCTTAATTGTCTTTTTATTTTATTTCGGTCTACAGCTTTTTTAAAGTTTTTTTTTGGAACAGATACGCCTGCAAATAAAAAAAGCGCATTTTCTTTTTTCAAGACCTTCAACACCAAACCTTTTGTGTTATGCCCATTTTTATTACTAAAAAGAGCATCTAAAGTATTTTTACTTTTAAGTCGTTTTAAAGTAAACTTATTCTTTTGGAGTGACATAAAAATTATCTGTTTTATCAATGTCAGCCATTAGATTGCTTGGATCAATTACAACGGCTTCAATCTGATTTTTTTCCTTAGAAACAGTAAAAGAATAGTTCAAATTTGCCCAATTCCAATCCGGTTGAATTTCCCACTCAAGATCATATGGGTTTTCCTTCTCTCCACGCATTAATGAAATAGGGATATAATGCAGTTCGAATTCGCCACTTTTATATTGAACCAAAACTTCGAGAGGCATTGGCATTACTCCTTTTCTTTTTAAAAGAATTGTTGTTCCGGACGTCGCCTCTTCAACAGCATCAATAGAATAATCTATCGTATTTGTTGTTTGTGTCCAGTCGGTTAAAAACCATTGAAGTTGAATTCCAGAAATACGCTCAGCGATTCTTCTTAAATCATTTGGAAGGGGGTGTTTAAACTTCCACTCATTATAATAGGTTTGAAGAATCTCAAATACTTTTTCTTTTCCCACGATGTAACTAAGTTGTCCTAAAAAAACAGCCCCTTTGCTGTAGGCGGTTCTTTCATAAGCATAGTTGTGGTAATATCGGTTTGCATTTGTGCTTTGGGGCATTTCTCCGCCCGATGCTGCTAAAGCATAGTAGCCCCTATAAGATCCCTCTAAAGGAAAATCTTTATTCTGATTCAGAATATCATTTTCAGCTAAACTGGAAATAAAGCTAGTAAACCCCTCGTCCATCCACTCGTGTTTTGTTTCGTTAGTAGCCAAAATATGCTGAAACCATGAGTGTGCTAATTCGTGAGCAGTAACACCAAAAAGAGAACCATAATTTCTTCCACCAGTAATTAAGGTAAGCATCGCATATTCCATACCACCGTCACCTCCCTGAACAACAGAGTATTGTTTATAGGGATATTGACCTATTTTTGTATTGTAATATTGCATTAATTCCGCTGTATGCGGCTGAAGTTTCTTCCAGTTTTCAATAATTTCAGGATCATTTTTATAAAAAAAGTGAAGATCCACATCGTTTGGACCAGGGTAGGTGTCGTGAATATAATCAACATCAGCCGCCCAAGTAAAATCATGAACCATGGGCGCAATGTAATGCCATGTTATTTTCCCTTTTTTTGTTTTCGCTCTTTTACGATCTGAGTACCCTTTTCCAATTGCCTCGGCGTTTTGAAGATATCCGCTCGCCGCAACCATAAAATCTTTATCTAATGTAATTTTCACATCAAAATCTCCCCAAACACCATGAAACTCTCTACCAGTATAAGGATCAGCATTCCATCCTTCGCTATCATATTCAGCCATTTTAGGGTACCATTGAGCCATGGAAAAGGCAACACCTTCGCTAGAATTTTTACCGGCCCTTCTAATAACATCTGGTACATGACCTTCAAAGGCCAACTCAAAAAGTGCGCTTTCTCCCGGGGCTATGGGAGTATGGAGCGGAACTTCAAGAATTGTTTCTGAGTCAACGGGATTAAGTAAAACACCGTTCTGAGTTAACCCACTTACCCTTAAGTAACCCTGTTGATTAGGCGTTAACGAGTCTAAACTAATTTTGAAACGAGTATTTTTGTCAGCAGAATTTTTTTGGCGAACCGCCATTTCACTTCCCGGTTTAAACGCGTTAAAATAGAGGTGGTAGAAAACCTTATTAAGAGTTTCGGGAGAATTATTGGTGTACACAATTTTTTGAACCCCACTATATGTTGCACTTTTATGGTTTAAAGCGACCTCCATGGTATAGTCAACAGCCTGTTGCCAATACTGACTTTGGGCAGATTGAAACATAATAAGGCCAAGAAAAAAGAAAACAAACTGTTTCATTATATATAATTTATGTTTGATAAAGATACTTCTCGTTTAGGAATTAAAATAATAATCAAAGTTAAAATGCTCTTTTAACCTAATGCCTTTGTCTGTTTTTTGAAGACTAATTAATTCATGGTGTGGATCATGCTCTAAAAGCAGAAAAGCGTTTTCCAAAAGCGCCTTCTCTAAAAACAAGGTCTTTTCGTCAAGCGATAACAATGGGCGGGTGTCGTATCCCATGATATAAGGAATAGGAATGTGTCCTACTGTTGGAATGAGATCAGCTGCATAAAACACTTTTTCCCCTTTATATTCTATAAGCGGAAGCATTTGCTTTTCAGTATGTCCATCTGCCAAAAAAACAGAAAAAGGAAGGCCGGTATTTTCTAAAAAAGGGCCTTTTCCTTTAATTAAATTTAATTGTCCACTTTCTTGAAGAGGCATAATGTTTTCAGGAAGAAAGGATGCTTTTTCTCTTAGGTTTGGATTTGTGGCCCACTTCCAATGAGATTCATGTACCCAAAAAGTGGCGTTTTTAAAAGCAGGTGACAGCACCCCACTTTTAGAGCGTTGAATTGCGCCACCGCAATGATCAAAATGTAGGTGGGTGAAAAAAACATCGGTAATGTCGTCTCTATGGAAGCCCGCTTTTGCCAAAGAATGGTCAAGAGAATGCTCCCCCCAAAGGCCATAATGAACAAAAAAAGAGTCTCCTTGTTTGTTTCCCATTCCTGTATCTATTAAAATTAAACGCTCTTCGTCTTCAATTAGAAGAGAGCGTGTTGCCATTTCAACACGATTTTTTTCATCTGCGGGGTTAGTTCGCTCCCATAAAGCCTTTGGAACTACCCCAAACATTGCGCCACCATCAAGTTTAAAATTTCCTGCCTCTATAGGGTAAAGCTTCATTTATTTAGTTTTATTCTAGCCAAAACATCCGTTGAGGTAAGATAAAGATAATCCTCAGCTTCGTCAAAAGCACAATTTGCCGTTGCTTTTCCTGGACGAATTGTCCCTAAATGTTTTCCCTCTTGGCTAATAACTAAAACACCGCCCGGACCAGTGGCAAAAATTGTTCCAGAAGAATGCACTTTTAATCCATCAAAAGAACCAGGACCTTTTCTTGAAATGTTTTTTGCATCAAAAAACACCCTTTTATTTTTTAAGGCTCCATCTAAATAGTCAAAGGCGGCTATAATTAAATTTTTACGGTCAGAATTCCCTATGTAAACTGTTTTTTCATCTCTTGAGAACGCAATACCATTAGGGCGTGACAGAGTTTTATCTAAAAGGACAATTCCTTCATTTTTTGACCATTTAAAGATTCCATTAAAATCAAGTTCTTTTAGGGAATCATCGTCTTGTTGGTCTAGCCCATAAGGAGGGTCTGTAAAAAACAAATCTCCGTTTTTAGAAAAGACTAAATCGTTAGGACTATTTAGCCACTTTCCTTCAAAACGATCAACAACAGTCTCGTAGGAGGGCGGTTCAAGCTGCCAATCACCTTTTAATCGAGCAACCCTACGATCACCATGTTGGCAAAGCACAAGGACGCCGTTTGAATCTAAAACCAGCCCATTGGCTCCCTCGCTCGAGCTATGGGGAGCATGATTAGTCATTCCGCTGGGATTTAAAAAAAGAGAAACACCCTGCCGCTCTGTCCATAAATAAGCTTTGTTTTTAGGTACGTCCGTAAATAGAATGCCATTAAGTTTCGGGACCCAAACAGGCCCTTCGGCCCAACTAAAGCCGTTGGCAAGGACTTTAATTTTAGACTCTTTTGAAATATAAAGAGCCATATCAGGGTCCAACTGTTCAATTTCTCCAACAAAATCCTGGGCTTTTGCAGCCAATACACTCAAAAAAATGAATATGAAAACGAATTTATTAAGCATGCTTTTTTTTACAAAGTACAAAAATCAAAAGGCAGGATGAAAAATTAATTTATTTCTGCTTTTTAAGAAGATTTACAAGGTCTTTTGCAAAGGTAACCATGATTTTAATTTCTTGAAGCCCAGAAAGCCGATCATTCCCCTTTATTAATAATTGCTTACCGTTAGACTCTATGTGGAAAATAGGATGGCTTTCAAAAAAGTAGATCAGATCGGAATTAAACAGTGCCTTTATTTCAACATGGTCATTTCCACTTAAATGAAAACGTTTTGAAAAGTCAGGGTGTTTTTTAAAATTAATATCATTAAAGCCCGCCCATTGGTAAAGAGCAGTCTTAAAGTCTTCTTTATCAAGAACAAACACAGGAAGCGCAACAGGGCTTTTAAACAGTAAAAAAGTTCCTTTTAAATCCTCTTTAGTAATAAATGCACCTTCAGAATAAGACAGGTCAAAAACACGAAATTTTTGTTTTTCGTGGACCAGCGTGTTTACGCTATAATTCACCACCTTAGATTCAAAAAACAGAAAACCTTTAATTCCCTTAGGGTTGCTGTTTATTTTTGGCAGGTATTCCCAGGATAATTGTTTTGCAAGATCCGAAAGGTTTTTTTGTCGGTTTGTCAAAGAATTTTTCAACCCCATGAGCATATTTATCGGGAGGCTTTTTCGAACAGCAAAAGGATGCTGGGTTTGGGCGGCGTGAATGTCCAATCCAATGGTTTCAAAAAGCCCATTTTTTCGATCAAATGAGCGCTGATAGTCATACAAACCTTCCATTACAGTGTGGTCAACAAAATCACAGAGTGAAAAATCAACGATAGCATGTTCGCTTTCAGGAATTTGATCTAATTTCAATTTAAGCCTATAAAAGTTCAAAAAGCTACAAAAGTTTTTGACACTCACATAATAGTTTCCGGTACGTTCTTCACGATACATTAAAACATTTGGTTTAAAAACATTTAATGAAAAAAGATATAGGCTTTTGCGCAAGAAAAGGTGAGTGATAAAAGTAGAAAGTATACCGGCAACAATTCCTGTAACGAGACTTGTAAAAAGAGTTGTAACCAGCGTAATAATAAAAATGAGTGCTTGTTCAGGACCAATCTTATAGATACGAACTAAATTTTCAGGAGAGGCAAGTTTATAGCCAGTAAAAACTAAAATGGCTGCTAAAGCCGTTAATGGAATACGCTGGATTTGATCACCCAACAGGACCACAAAAAGCACCAAAAAGATTGCATGAAAAAAGTTAGCAGAGCGATTTGTGCCACCATTATTTGCATTTACAGAGCTCCTAGCAATTACAGTTACAACGTTGAGCCCTCCTAAAAAACCGCTCACAATACTTGCTAAGCCTAGAGCGCGGAGGTCTTTGTTAACGTTTGACCGCCTTTTTTTGAGGTCCAACTTGTCAACGGCCTTAATGCTTAATAAAGATTCAATTACAGCAATCAGTGTAATTGAAACGACCACACCAAGAAAATCAAGATCTAATAATTTTTCAAAGTTGGGACGCGGAAGACTGGAAATTATTTTCGCAGGAATTTTAATTAATAATTCTGGCGGTATTGGCACAACCTCTTTTAGCACAAGCTGATAATAATAGCCAATACCAATAGAACCAACCACAACCCACATAGGCGCAGGAATTAAATGAAAATAAGGGTTTCTAATCTTACTGTAAAAAAACAAAAAGAAAAGGCTAATAACCCCAATTATTCCAGCAAAAGGACGGAAACCTAAAAAGAGAAGCAGTGAATCTGGGATCTGCATTAGTTGCCCAATGGTATCTCCGGAAACAGAAGTAAGTCCTAGCATTACGTGGAATTGTTTTGCTAAAATACCCACACCGATTGCCGCTAGCATACCTTGTAATGCTGAGGCTGGGAAAAACTCACTCATTGCTCCCAAACGAAGCGACCCAAAAAGAAATAATAAACCCCCAGACAGAATTATGGCGGCTAGTGTAAAAAGATATCCCTGGTAAAGGTCGCCTCCACCTAAAGAGGTTATGGCGGCCAATAAAACAATAACAAGACCATTTCCTGGTCCAGAAATTGTTATGTGAGAGCCTCCAAAGATAGCTACAACAATTCCACCTACTACAGCAGCAATAATTCCTGCTAATGGAGGAGCTTCAGAAGCAATAGCAAGACCCAGAGCTAGGGGCAAAGCAACAAGAGATACGACAAAACCCGAAAAAATATTTTGGGGCAACTCTTTGAAAAATGTTAAGGCAGTGTTTTTTTTACCCATTGTTTTTAGACTGAATGATTAAAACATCTGTTGGAAGCTCAGCTAGAATATGCTCTAAATCTTTTGGAAAAAAACGATGATAAAAACGAGGCTTTTCTTGTGCATTCATTATTAATAAGTCAGCCCGCACAACACGAGCATAGTGACCAATAGAATACCCCCTACTACCAAAAATACTTTGTGTTCCCCATTTTAATCCCTTTGTTTTGGCCAAGGGGATTTTTTTAATGATATCGGTTACTCTTATTTTTTCTTCACGATCTATTTTTTCTTTTCTTAAAGTTGCTTTTCGAAGACTACGGTCGTCATCTACAGAAACAGCAACTCTAGATTCGCTAATTTCCTCTACAAGCGTTATTTTTTCGGAGGACAAGGCACATCCAACAGAAAAAGCAGCCTCAACAGTTTCTTGAGTTTGCGGGCTGTCAAATCCATTAACAACAATATGCTTACAAGGAATTCTTTCAATAGAGGGCTTTAACATTAATAATACCGAACAAGGCGCTTCACGGGTCAGTTTTCGCGCGATTGAGCCTAAATAGTATTTAACTACATTTTCTCTTTTTAATGCACCCAAAAGCAATAAGTCCACTCCAAATTCTTCACAGCTGTTAGCCAATGTTTTTATAGGCTCTCCTTCTTTCCAAAAAACAGAAATATCGTTAGGCTTTAATGGACACTTTTCTAATAGAGCTTCAAATTGAGTTTCTTTCTCTGTTGTTTTTTCTCCAACATGAACAAAAATAAGTTCAGCATTAAAAAACGAAGCCAAACGGGTAACCTCAAAAACGTTTGCTCTTAAGGAGGGAGAAAACGCAAATCCAAACAATAATTTTTTAAAAGAGTTAAAAGCCATAAGCAGAATAAGGGTTACATTTTCTGGACAAATTCAGTGCGCAAAATGATTGCTGTTTTTTTAAATTTACAATCTATTTCAGCAGGATCATTCGTAAGGCGGATGTTTTTAATCACGGTCCCTCTTTTTAATATAATGCCACTTCCTTTGACCTTTAGGTCTTTAGAAACCTTTACGCTATCTCCTTCCTGAAGCTCAGTGCCATTGAAATCAGTTACGATCATGAAGTTGCTTTTCTCAAAGATACGCGGAAAAAACAACGATGCAAATCCTATTTGTCTTCATTAGGAAAGAGCTTTATTGACGTATTTTTTTCTAAAAGCCTTGCTAAAGTATAGGCAGAGGTGCCAATGATTTTATTCATGTTTTCTAATGCCAGTCTTTCGGGCTCATCTCCGGGTTTATGGTAGAAATCAAAGTTTTTAAAATCAAAAGAAGATAGGGTTTGAGCAGGAATATTAAAAGCTTTAAAAAACGCATAATTATCAGACCGTCTAAAAAGATTTAACTCTTTTGCTTCAGGAAGAAACTGCACAAAATTTGGAGAAACGCGATTCATCTCTTCTGCCATGCTCGTCATTTTGTATCCGGTCATATATACCTGGTTTTCTCCACTAGTCAACACAGTTCCAATCATCTCAAAATTTATCATATAAGCTAAATCGACATTCTCGTCTTTTAGGCGATTTGCTAAATGATGAGCTCCTTTAAGCCCTTTTTCTTCATCTGCAAAAAGAGCAATAATAATATTTTTCTCCCAGGAATGTAGGGCTAAAAATCTTGAAATTTGCATTACAGCTGTTGAGCCGGCAGCATTGTCGTTGGCTCCATTAAACACATTATCTCCTTCAATGTTTTGAATGCCAACATGGTCTAAATGAGCTCCGATTAGTATTGTTTTTCTTTTGGGGTTATATTTTCCAATCTGCCCTACAATATTGAACGAAACGATACTGTCTGTAACTAATGAGTCTCGATAAGCCTCATAAAAAGGAGCAATATTATGTTTTTTAAAATATTCAGTAACATAAGAGGCAGCTTTAAAATATCCACCACTATTTGAATCCCTGCCTTTCATGTCGTCATTCGCCAAAGTATATAAGATTACTTTAGTTTCTTTTGTGGTTATCTGATCACGAATAGCCCCTTGGTCATAAGAACTTTGATTGACACAGCTTGAGAGAATAAAAACTTTAAGAGCGACGAGGGACTTTTTCATATAAGGAAATTAAAAATAATTTTTGATCGGTTTCAAAGACGCATTTTCAATAAATCAGGTTTAAAGCCCTTTTTTTCGTATGCTTTTATTGCCCATTTATTTTCAGCATAAACATCCAGCTGTATTTCATAAATGTTTTTCTCATGAGACCATTTAATCAGTCGTTCAATTATGTCACCAATAATACCCTTTCCACGATTTGAGGGTACTACATACATAAAGCCGAGATAAGTGAATTTAGCAGGGATTTTGTAAGGAACAGCATTTTTAAGCAATCCATAACCCGAACCCACAAGCACACCCTCTATTTCTGCCACCAAAAAAAGAGCATCTTTTCTAACGATCAAATCATTTATGTCATAATATGTTATAGCACCTTTTTTAAGATTAGGAGCAAAAGGTCTTTCAAAAGAAATAAGGCTTTGTTCAAACTCTTTTAATTTTGGAAGGTCTTGTAAATCAGCTTCTCGAACATCAAATTTCAAAGATTTCATAAGAAATTATTCTAAGGAAATGTATAAAAAATAAAGCAAAGCAAAGCGCCTGCTTAGCGCTTTAAATTAATCATTTAGCTTTAAAACCGCCATAAAAGCTTGTTGCGGAATTTCTACATTTCCAACTTGCCGCATTTTTTTCTTTCCTTTTTTCTGTTTTTCAAGCAGCTTCCTTTTTCGAGAGATATCTCCACCATAACATTTAGCGGTAACATCTTTTCGGAGAGCTTTAATGGTTTCTCGCGATATTATTTTCGCCCCAATGGCCGCTTGAATAGGAATATCAAACTGTTGTCGAGGGATGAGTTGGCGTAATTTTTCACACATTTTTTTACCAATATTATAGGCATTATCTGTGTGAATTAAAGCAGACAGAGCATCAACAGGGCTAGCGTTTAATAGAATATCAACCTTAACAAGCTTAGAAGGGCGCAATCCAATTGGTGCGTAGTCAAAAGAGGCATAGCCTTTAGAAACCGTTTTTAAGCGGTCATAAAAATCAAAAACAATTTCCGCAAGCGGCATATCAAAAGTAAGCTCAACGCGCTCTGTAGTTAAATATGTTTGATTGGAAATCTGCCCTCTTTTTTCAATACAAAGGGACATTACATTTCCCACAAAATCTGATTTTGTGATAATAGTAGCTTTAATATATGGTTCTTCAACGCGTTCTAAAAAAGAGGGGTCCGGAAGGTCAGAAGGATTGTTAACTAGTAAAATTTCTTGCGGATTTTTTCTGGTAAATGCGTGGTATGAAACATTGGGAACTGTCGTAATTACCGACATATTAAATTCACGCTCTAAGCGTTCTTGAATAATTTCCAAATGTAGCATTCCCAAAAAGCCACAACGGAAACCAAATCCCAGGGCCGCAGAACTTTCGGGGGAGAAAACTAAGGATGCATCGTTCAACTGTAGTTTTTCCATAGAGGCGCGAAGCTCTTCATATTCCTCTGTGTCAACAGGATAAATTCCCGCAAAGACCATTGGCTTTACCTCTTCAAATCCAGAAACGGCTTCTGTGGTAGCCCTTTCGGGGTCAGTTATGGTGTCGCCTACTTTAATTTCTTTAGCCTCCTTAATTCCCGTAATTAGGTATCCAACATCTCCCGCACAAATCTTTTTTTTAGGTTCTTGCTTTAATTTGAGCGTTCCAATTTCATCCGCAAAATAAGTTTTACCAGTAGCAAGGAATTGAATTTTTTGCCCCTTTTCAATAGTTCCGTTTAAAACTCTAAAATATGTTTCTACACCACGAAAGGGGTTATAAACAGAATCAAAAATCAATGCTTGTAAAGGGGCGTCTTCACTTCCTTTAGGAGAAGGAACACGATCAATAACTGCCGATAAAATCTCTTTAATTCCCAGGCCAGTTTTTGCTGAGGCAGGTATAATATCATCAGGATTACATCCTAGTAGATCTACAATATCATCGGTAACCTCCTCGATGTTTGCAGAGGGAAGGTCTACTTTGTTAAGGACAGGAATAATTTCTAAATCATTTTCTAAGGCCAAATAAAGATTTGAAATGGTTTGTGCCTGAATGCTTTGTGCAGCATCCACCACAAGAAGCGCGCCTTCACATGCCGCTATAGAACGCGAGACTTCGTATGAAAAATCAACATGTCCTGGGGTATCAATTAGATTGAGAATATAGGCCTCTCCTTTATGCTCATATTCCATTTGAATTGCGTGGGACTTAATTGTTATCCCTCTTTCACGCTCCAAATCCATATTATCCAATAATTGATTCTGTTTTTCACGCTCAGTAACAGCTCCAGTAGAGTCTAAAAGACGGTCTGCCAAGGTGCTTTTACCGTGATCAATGTGGGCAATAATACAAAAGTTTCGAATGTTCTTCATTTCGGCAATTTCGTTGCTAAGCGCAAATATACAGCTTTGTGCTGTCCCATTTCTGTTTTAATAAAATATAGTTCTTGTTGTTAAACAGATGTTTTATTAGAATGATTCTCCACAAAAGGTTCTTGATTTAGAAGATCTAAAAAGGTGTTTTAAAGTGACCTTTTAATTTAGCCCTCTTTTCTGGAGAAACTAAATCATCGAAATACCGTGTCTTTTCTTTATTTTTACAAAAAAAAGACCTTGGTTAAAATTGGAGACATAGAATTAATTGATTTTCCATTGCTTTTAGCTCCAATGGAGGACGTAAGTGACCCGCCTTTTCGCGCGCTTTGTAAAGAACAAGGAGCAGATGTTGTTTATACAGAATTCATTTCTTCAGAAGGACTAATACGTGATGCTGCCAAAAGTGTCCAAAAATTAGATATTTACGAAAAAGAGCGCCCGGTTGGAATCCAAATTTTTGGAGCTAACCTAGATTCAATGCTTCGTTCAGTGGAGATTGTAGAGGCTTCAAAACCAGACATAATTGATATAAATTTTGGGTGTCCTGTTAAGAAGGTAGTAAGCAAAGGTGCGGGTGCAGGTATTTTAAGAGATATTCCTTTAATGGTTAAACTTACAGAGGAAATGGCCAAGCACACTGGCCTTCCCATTACGGTAAAAACGCGCTTGGGATGGGACGATTCTTCGATCAAAATTGTTGAGGTTGCAGAACGACTCCAAGATGCGGGGGCAAAAGCACTTTCTATCCACGGAAGAACTCGTGCACAAATGTATAAAGGTGATGCAAACTGGCTGCCAATTGCCGAAGTGAAAAACAATCAACGCATGCACATTCCTATTTTCGGAAATGGTGATGTAAATTCTCCAGAGAAAGCTAAATTAATGCGAGATGAATTTGGATTAGATGGAGCAATGATTGGTAGAGCGAGCATCGGAAATCCGTGGTTTTTTAATGAAGTAAAACACTTTTTAGCCACAGGAAAATACGCAATAGCTCCTAACATTGAAGATAGGGTTGAGATAGCAAGACGTCACTTAGAAATGGCCATTGGCTGGAAGGGAGAAACTCAAGGAGTGCTTGAAACTCGCCGGCATTACACTAATTATTTTAAGGGAATCCCAAATTTTAAGCCTCTTCGTACTCGAATGGTTACATCAAACGAATCTGCGGGTGTTTTTGAAGTTTTTAATGAGATACTAGAGCAATTCTCTTCTTATGAAACTGCATAAGATCGAGCTTTTTTAGCTAATCCTCTTGTTGCCCATGCGGTACTCAAAGTTCCCAAAACCATCACCGTACCGACAACTATAAAAATATTTTTTAATTCAAATAAAACCGGATATGCCAAAGAGGTTCCGGGAACATAAATAAACGGAAATAAAGACTGTAGACCAACAATAATAATCCCAATGATAATGCCAACGCCCCCTCCAAAGCCACATATTAATAATCCCACATTAAAAAAAAGTTTATATATTCCTTTTGGTTGAGCACCCATTGCTAAAAGAATTTTTATTTCCCCACGCTTATCTAAAAACATCATAATTAAAGCACCAATTACATTAAAAAGAGCAATAATCATTACCAGTGTAAAAATAAAATATATAGCAAGGTGTTCTACGTTCAGCATTTTATGAAGGGCAGCGTTTTGTTCGGATCTTGAAACTAGATTTATTGGATCCCTAAAATAGGGAGCAATTTCTTTTCCCAGCTTTTTTTTGGTTACGTTTTCTGCTGTTTTTAGAACAATGGACGAAAAATTATTTGGGGATAGCCCCATTAATTCCTGACCAAAAGCCAGGTCAGCAAATACGTACTTTTTGTCTAAGTCTTCACTAATTTGATACAAGCCTACGACCACCGAGGGTTTAGTTAAAAAAGGGTTTTGATCTAAAGGGCCATTTTTCTTTTTTTTTGGCACCGTAATGTTTAAAAACGTGTTGTAATCAAAGACACTTACACTCATGTTTCCTGCAATGCCAAAACCAAGCACTGCCTCAGGACCCTTAAATGAGAGCCAATTTCCAAGAGCGATTAAAGAGTCTACACCCACTACATTTGTATAGTTTTCCGAAACAGCCTTTAAATAGGCAACCTGATTTTTTTCATTAAAAGACAGAAAAACCTTTTCTTCCACTTCTTGTGCTACAGAAATTATTGATGGGAGAGATTCAAGTTCCGAAAGCGTATTTTCCGAAAGGGTTAAATACTTACCCCGAACAGGAACAATTTCATAGTCGGGATCAAAGGAGTTTGTGAAAGAAAGCCCAAAGTCTTTAAGGCCACCAAAAGCACTTAAAACTATAAATAACGCTGCGGTAGCTGTTACAACCATGAAAAGAGCAAAGACATTAATACGGTTAATAACCGTTTGCTGACTTTTAGAAAAGAAATAACGCCAAGCGATTTTTAATGAATAGGTCATTCTTTTTACTTAATATTAAAAGCCAGCTTATCTTTTTTGTCTTGGCTCTAGTGTCGTTATGTTTTTTAAAGGATTTTCCCCTTCTTTTAATTCTTTTTCAATCTGATCTATATAGTCTAGAGAGTCATCAATGTAAAAAGATAGATCAGGGACTCTTCTTAATTGGTTCTTCATTCGTTGAGACAAATCATGACGGAGCTGAAAACGATTTTCCTTTAAATTTTTAAAGTATGTTTCAGCATTTTTAGCAGGAAAAATACTAAGGTATATTTTGGCAGAGGTTAAATCTGAAGTTACATGAACTTTTGTAACCGAAATCATCAAGTTACTTACGCCTTGTTGTCTAATAGCACCTTGTAAAAGGGTAGCTACTTCTTCCTGTAAAACCTTATTTATTTTTTTTTGCCTTGGCGTCTCTTGTTTATCCATTAAACAAAAATACGCATAAAAAAGCGCTTATAAACGCTCCCATTTATAATCCCCGTTTAATAGAAACGTTCCCAAATGTTCTTTCCTCCATTGGTTTGGTGGAATTAAGGAAAGAAAAGTCTCTTTTTTTCCTTGGTAAAGATGATAGGTTTCTCCAACAATTGGTTCAAATTTAAAACGCGCAGAATAGACCTGTTGAGTGTCTTTAGCAAGTGAAACAAAGGATTTGATCTTTTGTTGTAAGTCGTTTAGTTCTGCCTGAAACTGTTTAGAAACCCTGTCAACTCCTTTCTTTTTAAAAGCACCAACATTAGGAACTTCAATGATTGGTCCGCTTATACTACTCGCATAGGGCAGAAGTTTAGCAATATAATTTTCTTGAGTTTCGTCCCAGACTACACTATCAGGCTTCTTTTCTTTCAACAGTTGATTTTTAACAAATATAGCTAAATAAGTGTTTGATGGCTTTAGATGATATATGTTACGAAAGAAATACTTTTATTTTCCCCTTCCAGTTTTTCGAACTGCAGTTGTTCTTTTTGTGGCTCTTGGGGTTGCTACTTTTTTATTTTTTTCGCCTTGCGCCGTTTTCGTTTTACTATTTCCAAAAAATTTACTGCTCATGAGAATTGTTTTTTATAAATATAAGCATCTATTATAAATAAAAGATTTAAAAAATAAAAAGGCAGATCCAGCCAACCATAGCCTTACTACCTTTTTACAAAAGTAGGGTGTGAAGCCCTACATGTCAAAGATAGTCAAAAACGATACAACTCCCTCCGCATATATATAAGTAAAACGGGATGGTTTAACTATTTAGCATTTTTCATTAAAAATGCTTTGGGTAATCTTCTCAAGATTAATGGGATGGCCTCAAAGACGATAAGATGATTTTTTCCATCACTTTATAACCAGCCAAATTTGGATGCACTAAATCATCTGCTGAGGTAAACTCAGGAACTTTCAATCCGCCATTAGAATCTGACATTACAGAATAATA
>Ga0307998_1001101_pt1 | contig 14748 bp, 7 predicted proteins | sample Davwhametageno37_FD_203147 | JGI IMG/M metagenome (GOLD analysis project Ga0307998, IMG submission 203147) | Marine microbial communities from Davis Island wharf, Antarctic Ocean - #37 | ecosystem: Environmental > Aquatic > Marine > Unclassified | place: Antarctic Ocean: Davis Island wharf... | reverse complement strand
AAGAACAGCTTGCGCTGCGCTTTGGTGGTCGCTACCTTGACCATGCGCCAGTTCTTCAGGATGTATTCGTGGATCTCGGCCTTGATCCAGTGCATGGCGTAGCTCACCAGGCGCACGCCCTGATCGGGGTCGAAGCGCTTGACGGCCTTCATCAGGCCCACATTGCCTTCCTGGATCAGGTCGCCATGGGGCAGTCCGTAGCCCAGGTACTGGCGTGCAATCGAAACCACGAGGCGCAGGTGCGACATCACCAGCCGGCCGGCGGCGTCCAGATCGTTGTTTTCCTTGAGCTGGCGTGCGTAGGTCTGCTCTTCTTCGTGCGTGAGCAGAGGCAGGCGGTTGACGGCCGAAATGTAGGCGTCCAGATTGCCCAGGGGGGGCACTAGCGCCCAAGGGTTGGCGGGCGCCAGAGACATCGTCGCGGTTCCAGATTGAATGTTCATTCCGGGAATCCTTTCCTCTAAGCCATGATATTAGCACTCTCTCTGACTGAGTGCTAAGCCCGGAGTTCCCGTCAGGTTGCCCATGGACACTGTTTGACAATATTTGTTGTCGATTCCACTCGAGTTTTGTATTTTTCTCATTGAGTTTTGTATTTTTTGGGTGCGAAAAAATCGCGTAACTATTTGATTTTTAAAGGGAAAATTGTTCTTGATGACGTTTCATCAATCTTCCGTGCCTGTTTTTCGGCGGATTTCAGGAATCTGGCCCCACCCCTTTGAGCAGCGGGTCGTGCGTTGGTTGGGTCGCAATGCGGCTTAGCCAGCAGTTAAAAGCACATTGTTTGCAAGTGTGTGCTAACTATTTCTGCCTGATCAGTAGGAAGAAGTTGGTGAGATATTCGCCCCTATCAATGTGGGCCTAAGAACTGGGAGCAGCGGCGCCCCTCCAATCGGTCGCGTAGGTGAGGTCATCCCCGCAAAGGCATCTGCATGATGCCCTAGTGAGGCTGCAGGACGTTCCCTGGTCGAATAGGTCCCTATCCTGGAGTCGTTGCTCCCACCCACCTAGCAGTCACCATGGTACTGAGTAGCACCTGGTGCATCCGTCCCGGGTACAGCGCGCCCCTCAAACGCCTTTCTGCCTCTTTGCGTGCCCGGTTTATTTGCGGGTACGTACCACAGGCGTGTGCATGGCGTGGATCCTTGGAACCTGTCCATGTTCCGCCCCCCCCGGGGGGTGCAGGCTCAAGAAGACGCTCAGCGCTAAAAGCCCCGGCAGTGGATGGCTCTAGATGACGATCTGGAACGTTGGCCCGACTCCTGTCGGCAAAACCAGGTCGCATGCGATGGAACTACAGGCTTGTCCAACCCCGATGCCCAACCAGACCTGAGGGAGAAGTTGAGCTGCTGCTATGTAGCGGTGTCGCGCAACCCTCCGTAGGTCTTTGAAGCAGGCAGCTGGAGGGGACCGGGGCCAGGTGTCCATCGGCACACTGCTGCCTGTGGCTTCGCCTCAGCCAAAGGCAGTTTTGTAGCAATTGCCACCACCGATATCGGATTGACGAACTGACGCTATGAGGCGCACAGCGGCCTTTGCCCGACGCTGGTCCGATAGAAATGGCATTGCCTGCGATACCTTGGGGCTGTTACCAGCAGATGCACTGGGCTATACCGGAGCGGCGCGGCCAGTTCTGGCTCAACGGAGAACAGATCAGCGTCCAACTCATAGTCGGCTGTGCTGAAGATCGGCGCCTCTGGGGCCTTGTTGATCGCTACGATCACTTTGGAGTCCTTCATGCCTGCCAAGTGCTGGATCGCACCCGAGTTACCGGCCATCACAAATAGCCAGGACACCACGATCTTGCCCGTCTCACACCAGTGAGACGGCGTTGCACCCGGATTTACAGCCGAACTGCAAACTATTGTCAAACGCGGGGTTTGGCCGCGTCACCGCCCATCTCACCCGGTCAAGCAGCACCTGCGTCGCTATAGTTCATGGCAACCTGCGAAATGGCAGGAACCTGTTTGCCCTGATACCGTATCAACCCGAGGAGATGCGTCATGAGCAGCGTTTTGAAGCGAAACAATGTCAAAGTTCTGGGCGATGAAGGCCCTGTGCTCATGTACGCGCACGGCTTTGGGTGCAATCAAGATATGTGGGGCTTGATGACACCTGCGTTCAGAGCTACGCACCGCCAAGTGCTGTTCGACTATGTGGGCAGCGGCGGCTCGGACCGCGCGGCGTTTGACCGGCTGCGGTATGCCGATCTTCGGGGCTACGCGCTGGATGTCCTGGAAGTGTGCGATGCCCTTGGCCTCAGCGAGGGGGTGACCTTTGTAGGCCATTCCGTCAGCTGCAGCATCGGCATGCTCGCATCCATCGAGCGGCCTTCGCTGTTTGACCGGCTGATTTTGCTGGGCCCGTCTCCATGCTTTCTGAATGACCCGCCCGGCTACGCGGGGGGCTTCGAGCGTGACGACCTGGAAGGTCTGCTGGCGCTGGTGGATCAGAACTACATGGGATGGGCCAACTACCTGGCGCCGGTGGTTGCGGGGAATGCAGGAGCCGGCGACGTCACCAGCACGCTGACAAACAGTTTTTGTTCGACGGACCCGGTAGTTGCAAAGGTGTTCGCCAGGGCCACATTCTTCGCGGACAACCGGGCTGACCTTGCCAAAGTCTCGCGGCCATCACTGCTATTGCAACACCGCAGCGATACTTTGGCACCCCTTTCCGTCGGGGAGTATCTGCATGCACATCTGCCGGACAGCACACTGCAAGTGCTCGACGTTGCCGGCCATTGCGCGCATATGAGCAACCCAGCCCTCGTGATCAATGCCATGCGTGACTACCTTGATCACGCTTGCGTCGTCGCCTGAAGCAATCGCAGGCCGCTTCCATGAGTCTTCTGGACCAATTGCCCTGCGCGGTGGTCGTCACGAACGAAGCGGGTCGCCTTCTGGACGTCAACGCGGCACTTCTCGCGCTTGCAGGAGGGGCACGAAAGGATCGCATCGGGGCGTTGTTCGATGAACTGCTGCCGCCAGCCAGCAGAATCTTCTTGCAGACCCATATCTGGCCCACCTTGCTTCGGGACGGGCAGGTCAGCGAAATCCATCTTCAAGTCAGCGGTTGCGACACAAACCGCGTGCCTGTGCTGCTCAATAGTCGCCGGGGGGAATACCAGGGTGCTCCCGCCTATTTTTGGAGCCTTGTTTCCACGCACGAGCGCCACCGCTTCGAGGCTGAACTCATTGAACAGCGCAACCTGGCAGAGTCGGCGGGCCTGGCGCTCGGCGAAAGCCAGCGCTTTATTCGCGCCATCACTGACGCGATCCCAAGCATGGTGGCTTACTGGGGCAAGGATCTTCGCTGCCGCTTCGCCAACCATGCCTACGCGCAATGGTTCGGCAGGCACCCGCACGAGTTGATCGGCATGTCACGCGAAGAGCTGCTGGGCGAACGCATCGTTGAATGGAACGAGGAATACGCCCATGCGGCGCTCGCGGGACACGAACAGAATTTCGAACGTGCAGTGACCAATGTAGATGGAAGTCGCCGCCACGTCCTGGCGCACTACGTCCCCGATATCGCAGGCAGCGAGGTACTTGGCTTCTTCGTCAATGTCAGTGACGTTACGGCACTCAAGACAACGCAGTTGGCACTGGAAGAAGCCCAGAGGCTCGGCCAAACGGGCAGCTGGAGCTGGCAAGTCGAGGGAGATGTGGTCACTTGGTCCCCACAGATGTACTCGATTCTCGGCTGCGACCCGCAGGCTCCAGCCCCCAGTTTTGAAGAGCAATCTCGCATATACCAGCAGGAAGACTACGCCAAGCTCGCTGAGCGGGTACTCAATGCGCTGCGCACTGGCGAGGACTACATCCTGGATCTGCGCTACTGGCGACCCGATGGCCGCCCAGGCTGGGTGGAGGCGCGCGGCGAAGCTGTGCGCGAGGCGTCAGGGAGCATCGGTGGCCTGCGCGGTACGATTCAGGAAACCACGCAGCGGCGAGAGCAAGAGCTGGCACTAGTGGTTGCGCAGGGTCGGCTGCAGGCGATGTACGAGACCACGCCTGCCATGCTGCACTCGATTGATGCCCAAGGCCGACTTCTGCACGTGAGCGATGCGTGGCTTGCTTGCCTTGGATACCGTCGGGACAACGTCATTGGCAGACTGTCTTCAGACTTCCTCACCGAAGAATCCCGTAGACGCGCCAAAGAGGAAGTACTTCCGGGCTTTTTCGCGACGGGCCGATGTGACGCAGTGCCCTACCAAATGATCACGAGCAGCGGAGAAATCATCGACGTGCTGCTCTCAGCAATTCTGGAGCGAGACGCACAAGGCCAGCCAGCGCGCAGTCTGGCCGTCTTCGAGGATGTGACGCTTCGCAGGCGCGCAGAACGCGAGCTCCAGAGGGAGCATGAGCGTTTGCGCAATCTGATAGAGGGTACCAATGCAGGCACCTGGGAATGGAACGTCCGAACCGGCGAGGTGATCGTCAACCCTCGCTGGGCGGAGATCATCGGCTGGACCATCGAAGAACTGGGGGTCATAACGAATCAGTACCGCGCGGATATCGCCCACCCGGACGAACTGCCCCAGACTCAGCAGCTGCTGCGAGAGCATTTCGCAGGGCGCAGCGATGCCTACGTGTCCGAACTGCGCTTGCGCCATCGGGACGGCTCCTGGATTTGGGTCGAAGACCGAGGGCGTCTCATCACACGCACAGCCGACGGCAGGCCCGAGTGGGTGTTCGGTATCCACATCGACATTTCAGAGAGAAAACGCCGTGACGATGCCATGCTGCGGCTCAGCGCCGAACTGGCGCAGCAGCATGAACTGATGAGGGTCACACTCCAGTCGATTGGAGACGCCGTCATCACCACGAATGCCGATGGGCTGGTCAGCTGGCTCAATCCGGTGGCCGAGCGAATGACTGGGTGGCTGTCTTCGGAGTCGATCGGACGCCCCTTGCCGCAGGTATTTCACATCATCAATGAAGAAACGCGCGAGCTCGCACCAGACCCGGTTGCAGCGTGCCTGGCCGAAGGCAGGACGGTAGGCCTGGCACCCAAAACCATGCTCATAGCGCGAGACGGCACTGAATACGGAATCCAGGACTCTGCGGCGCCGATACGCGGCCCACAGGGCGAAATGCTAGGCGTCGTTCTCGTCTTCCATGATGTCAGTGAGCAGCGTAGGCTCAGTGGCGAGATGACATATCGGGCCACGCACGATTCGCTGACAGGTCTTGTGAACCGCGCGGAATTCGAGTCGCGATTGCTCAGAACGCTGCGCCATGCTGAGGAAAACGACAGCAGCCATGCGCTGTTTTACATTGATCTGGACCAGTTCAAAGTGGTGAATGACGCGTGCGGTCACGCCATCGGTGATCAGTTGTTGCAGCAGGTCAGCAAGCTGCTGGCGGAATCGATCCGAGCGCGCGACACCCTTGCACGCCTGGGGGGTGACGAATTTGCCATCATTCTTGAAAACTGCACCATAGAGCAGGCTAGTCGGGTTGCCCAGAAGATCTGCGATCGCATGAATGATTTTCGGTTCGTTCATGGGGAGAGACGTTTCCGCATCGGTACCAGCATTGGCCTCGTTCCGCTGGACAAGCGGTGGGCCAATGCATCCGTTGTACAACAGGCCGCCGATGCATCGTGCTATGCAGCCAAAGAGGCGGGTAGAAATCGCGTCCACGCCTGGTTTGAGACTGACGTCACCATGCGCGAAAGAAATCATGAAATGCAGTGGACAACCCGGATTCAGCACGCGCTGGACAACGATTGCTTTGTGCTGTTTGCGCAGCGCATCCATTGCCTAAAAAAACAACCACCGGGCATTCACGCCGAGGTTTTGCTGCGCCTGAGAAACGATGATGGATCGTTGGTGCAGCCCGGAGTGTTCCTTCCTGCAGCCGAACGCTTTCATCTGGCGTCGCGCATTGACCGCTGGGTTCTACAAAACGCGGTCCGGTGGCTGCAAGGCTTGGAGGAGCCCGAGGCCATCGACAGCCTCAGCGTCAACCTCTCGGGCCAGTCCGTGGGCGACAGGGCCTTTCATGCATGGGCACTCGAATTATTTTCTGCATCAGGTGCAACGGCATGTTCCAGGCTTTGCCTCGAAATCACCGAAACGGCAGCTGTCACTAACCTTGCGGACGCGGCAATCTTCATCGGCCATGTTCGTTCAGCTGGAGTGAAAGTCGCGCTTGACGACTTCGGTGCTGGCGCATCGTCGTTCGGGTATCTCAAAGCCCTGCCCGTTGACTACCTCAAGATCGACGGGCAGTTCATTCGAACTCTCCTCAGCAATCCCCTGGACGAAGCGGCGGTTCGCTGCTTCGCCGATGTCGCGAGACTGATGGGATTGGAAACAGTGGCTGAATTTGTTGAAAGCCCAGAAGTGCTGGAGCGCCTGAAGGAGATGGGGGTGGACTACGCGCAGGGATACCTAGAGCACCGTCCCGAGCCCATCAACCGCTTGACAGAGATGGCGACCAGGGCCGGGGCGACTGCCTTGTAAGGCATCCATCGCCCAACCGCCACAAGCCCGTGGACAGCGACCAGCGCTTAGCCGCCAATGCGGGGATGACGATTGATGCAAAACGCCCCCAGGCACCCCATATATCCCGCACAGAGCGCGGGCGGATTCTTCTTTAACCTAGTCGCCCCTGTCAGATCTTGCTCTGAGAGACTCGTGCTGACTCGAAGATCAATGCTGCTCTCTTCATGAGAAGACTTCTGCCGACGACGGGATAAGCGACTGCTTTCAGCCTGTAGCCGCCGCTTGGCCAAAACGCTGTTCTTTGCGTCAAGCGTTTAAGTGCGGCCCTGAGTAGAAAGATCCTGAGCTGATGGCGCGCCAAGCAGCCCGGCTGGAAAAAATACAAGACTCAGTGAGAAACGCCCGGGAAAGTGCAACACTGAAGGAATAAAAAGTACAAAGGTAGGCCCCCCGTGTTGTTCCAAGTCGTTGATTTCTCGAGTTCGGCAGTACAACACCCAGCGCATATCGACATGTGTGTCGATTCCACCCGGGTTTTGAATTTATTGGGTACGGCAATGTCGCGTAACTATTTGATTCACTTCCATATTCCGGCAATCGGCAATGACAGCGTCCGGTTCAAGAAGGTATCTGCACCGCAACCACCACAGACCCCCAAGAGGTAGAAGAAAGCCAAGAACTTATCCACCACGTGAGCATCCAGCTCACGAACCAGGGTGGGTCAGATCGAGATGGAAATGGTGGGTTGCGGTTGCATGCAAATCAACAACCCGCGCTAGCAGCGCCAGCGCCTTGATCGGTCTGCATGGTGCACAACAGGTGCGTTTAGAAATTCAACAGCTTCTGTCCCGCAAAATCCTAGGCGCCATGGGTCGTCATTTGTTCAACCCCTGTCATCCCATGAACTCAAGTGGGCACCCCCGGTCATCGCCATACACGGTGATTGGCGCAATAGGGACCTATTTTGCTCTGGTAGGAACTACCAAATCCAAACCGCCAATGCCGCCACTGAGAATAGAAACAGCCTGGTCGAACTCGAGGTTCTCCACATGTCCTTGGAGGCGCTGAAAGGTCAGTGCGTCGAACAAGGGCCGCAGCAAAGGCGCCAGCTTCTCGAACAAGTCCAGCCCGCTCAGGTTGGCATCCTGCAGCGCACGCATGAGTTCGACAACGCGCTGTGGGTCTAGCGGCGGCGCGCCAGCTTTCATCAGTAGCGGCTCCGCCGGCACCCGCAGCCAGTCGGCCGAGGCAGCCCGCACTTGCTCGGTTGCCTCGGCGAGCCGGGCGAGCAGGGGCGCTACCGCTTCGGTCTGATCCTGACGGCAGGCTACCTCCACCTGCCCCGCCAGAGCGGCGATCTCCTTGGCCCCCAGCGTGGCCGCGCTGCCCTTGAGCTTGTGCATCAGTGCCGCCATTGCCTGGCGCTGCTCGGGCGCCGTTGCCGGTGCGTCCAGGCATTCCTCGCACAGCGCGAGCATGCGTTGCAGCATGCTGCGCAACAGCTTCACGTCGCCCGCCAGGCGCCGGCTTGAATCCTCGGCATCGATGCCCTTGATCTGCGGCCAGCCCTGGGAGTCGCTCGCCACCTGGGCGACTACGGGGCCGACGGGCGCGCGGCCGATCAGCCGTCGCACGCCCTGCACCAGCAGCTCCGGGTCAATAGGCTTGGACAGGATGTCCTGCATCCCAGCTTCGCGTGCGCGGCGGTGTTCGCTGTCGGTATTGCCCGCGGTCAGCGCCACGACGGGTAGCCCGGCACGCTCGGGCAAGGCGCGGATGCGGCGCGTCGCCTCCAGCCCGTCCATGACGGGCATCTGCACGTCCATCAGTACGATATCGAAGTCAGCGCGCTCCTCCACCCAGCGCAACGCCTCGGCGCCGTCGCGTGCGGGCTGCACCAGAGCGCCTTCGAGCTCCAGCAAACGCCCAGCGACCTGCAGGTTGATGTCGCTGTCGTCCACCAGCAGCACGCGCACTCCCTGAAGGCGCGGGCCGTCGATACCAACTTGCGCTGCACTCGCGAACTCAGCGGCGTCGCCCAACTCGAAAGGCAACTCCACCCAGAAACAGCTGCCCTGGCCCGGCGTGCTGTGCACGCCTATCTGTCCGCCCATCAACTCGACCAGGTGCTTGGTGATCGACAGGCCCAGCCCCGTGCCGCCAAAGCGTCGCGTGGTGGACGCATCGGCTTGCGAGAAGGGAGCGAAAAGCCTGGGTAGCACATCCGCGGCGATGCCCACGCCGGTGTCTCGCACCTCAAAGCGTAAGCGGCACTGGCCGACCGGCGCCACCAGCGCCTGGACGCTCAGTGCGACCTGACCGTGTGCGGTGAATTTGATCGCATTGCCCAACAGGTTGACCAGGATCTGGCGCAGCCGTGTGGGGTCGCCCAGCAAGGCATCCGGCAGCGTGGCATCAGGGGTCACTGCCAGGGCCAGGCCCTTGTTGCGGGCATGCTCCTCGAAGACCGCCTGCAGGGACGAGCTCACGTCGCGCAGGCTGAAGGTCGTGCGCTCCAGTCCCATCTCGCCAGCCTCGATCTTGGACAGGTCCAGCACATCGTTGACGATGCCCAGCAGCGCCTTGCCCGACAGCAGGATGTTCTGAACATAGGGCGCCTGCTCGGTGCTCAGCAGCGTGCGCTGTAGCAGGTGTGCCAGCCCAATCACCGCGTTCAGCGGCGTGCGGATCTCGTGACTCATGTTGGCCAGGAAGGCACTCTTGGCTTCGCTGGCGGCCTCAGCCGCAGCCGTTGCCGCGCGCAGCAGGTCGTCTGTTCGGCGTTGCTCGCTGATGTCCTGAAAGGCCCCGACCAGTTGCACCGGCTTGCTGTGGGCGTCCAATTCCACCTCGCCCATTGACCGTACCCAAACCGTTCGTCCGGTATAGGTGATCAGGCGCAACTCCAGGTCCCAGCCTTGGCCGCTGGCGATCGCCCGGTTCACGGCATCGGTGATCACCGGGCGGCTCTCAGGCGCGTAGAAGTTGATGGCTGTGTCCAGCGTCGGCTCGAAGTCGGCCGGCACTTCGTGGATGGCGCGCGTCTGCTCGCTCCAGTGCAACTGGCCAGCCCGAAGGTCAACACGCCAGCCGCCCACCAGAGCCATGCCGCCGACGCTCCGCAGCAGGCTTTCATTGGCCTGCAGCGCGGCTTCGGCTCGCAGCCTTTCGGTCACGTCGAAGTTGACGCCGATCATGCGCAGCGGTCGACCGTCGGCGTCCCGCACGACACGGGCCATGGCCTTCAGATATCTCTCCTCACCGTCGAGACGAATCACGCGGAACTGGAGCTCGAAGTCGGCACGCCCGTCGATGGCGTCCTGCAGTGCCTTCTCGCTGCTGGCCCTGTCTTCGGGGTGAACGCTGTCGCTCCACAGCGTGTAGGGCTCGCGCCCGCCCGAGCGATGGCGCCCGTACAACGCATACATCTGGTCATCCCAGACCAGGGTACGGGCGACAACGTCGTAGTCCCACACGCCGATGCCTGCGGCGCCGGCTGCCAGCTCGAAGCGCTCGTTGCTGCGCTGGACTTCCTGCGCGAGGTGCTTCTGCGCCGTGATGTCGGTGCGGATCGACACGTACTTCCGAATCGAGCCGTCTGCGTCCTTCACGGGCACCATCACCGCGTAGGTCCAGTACACGCTGCCATTCTTTGCGACGCCACCGATCTCACCTTGCCAGGCCCGGCCGGCGCGCAACGCAGGCCAGATCTCGCTGTTGAAGTCGCCCGATCCGAGCTGGGGCTGGTGCACGGCGTAGGTCTGCCCGAGCAGCTCCTCACGCGAGAACCCGGTGAGCTGGCAGACGTTGTCGTTGACCGTGATGAAGCGACCGTCCGGGCCCATTTCGGAGAAGATGGCGTAATTCTGGATCGCCACCAGCAAGGCCTCGTTCTCGCGCAGTGCGGCTGCCAGTTGCAGGCGGCCCTCGTTCAGCTCGGTGACGTCATGAACGATGACGTAGAAGCCCTTTACCTCGTCACCCTGGTGGTCGGGCAGGTAATGGGCCAGCGAGTGGCGCAGACCCTGCCCGTTTGGACGCGGAATAGAGCGCTCGAAGGTCTGCTTCTCACCGCGCAGCGCGGCCTCGACGAACGGGCGGTTGGCCTCGAACAGCGCCGGGCCCAGCAGGTCGCGCATATTGCGCCCGGGTAGGGTGCCTGGATCGACACCGAACCAAGTGTGGTAGGCCTGATTGGCGACGCGGTTGTCGAGGTTTCGGTCCCAGTAGCCGATCATCGAGGGCACAGCGTCGAGCACGGTGCGAAGGTCTCGGCGGGTGGCTTCCAGCGCCGCCTGGCGGTCCTGCAGGGACTGGATCATGGCGTCGAAGCTTTGAGAAAGCGAGCCGAACTCATCCCGCGCCAGGTAGGCGCTGCGGGCCTGCAGATCGCCGGCCTCAATGCGGCGCGCTGTGTCTTGCAGCGTGCGCATCGGCCGCAGGACGCGCCGCATCACCACGGCCACCAAACCTGACAGCAGCGCGGCCAGCGAAGCATTCGCGACCAACGTCGCGATGCGCAGCCGGCGCTGTTGTTGGCTACGCATTTCGATCAGTCGGCCCGCCAGGTCGAAGGCCCCGTCGCTGATGCGGCGCGTTTCAGCCACCAGGTGGTCGGACAGCATCTGTCGCCGCCCGCCATCGGAATCGGCGGCGCCCGCTCCGGCCGACGATTCAAGTGCAGCAAAGAGGGGCGGCAGGCCTTCGCTCACGCCCACCAAATCGTCGATGTCGTCCTTAAGGCCCAATACGGGGCACGTCGAGTACGTGCAGGGTCTGGGTCAGCTCGGTGTGCACGGCATGCCACTGCCGCCGCGCCCGTGCATGTCCGTGCAGCAGATAGTCCTGCGTCAGAACCAGCAGACCGGCAGCGTCGCGCGAGACCCTGCCGACTTCCAGCTGCACGGTATCGATGCGTTCGTGCTGCCGTTCCAGCAACTCGGCGGCGACTTGATGCATGACCACCAGCACGAAGGCCAGTGTCATGCCCCACAACATCAGACGGCGGACTTGCAAGCTCGGCTCACTTGATAAGGTTCACCGCGCGTGGGGCGAGCTTCTTCAGCGGTTCGGTGCGCACCAGGTCCAGGTAGTCGGGTACCTCGCCCGCCGGCACCAGCCGTCTGCGCAGCGCCCAGCGGGCCTCGGCCTCCAGCGTGGTGATCAGTGACTGCGACAGCTGCAACCTGAACTCGAAGCCGTCCCAGGTCTTTGACAGGTCCTCCACAGAAACCTTGAGCGCCTTGGCCACGATGGCACGGGCGCGCTCGGGTTCGCGCTGCAGCAGGACCGTGGCGCGCTGCACGGCCCGCAGCAGCTTGATGGCATCATCGTCGCTGACACCCTGGCTGGCTGGGCGGCTGACAATGTTGAAGGTAACGCTGAAGAACGCAGGGCCGGGCATCACCCTGGCCTGCGGCCCCAGCCGATGCAGCGCCTCCGTGACATGGGTGCTGAACAGCGCCGCTGCATCCACCTCGCCACGCGCGAGGGGGCCGACAGGGTCCTTGGGCTCCAGGGGCTGCTCCGTCACGTTGTCGAGCTTCACCCCGTGGAAGAGCATGAAGGTGTCGGCAAAGTAGTGGCTGCTGGTGCCTGGGAGGACTCCCAGCCGCTTGCCCTGCAGGTCGGTGGGTTGAGTGATGCTGCGGTCGGTGCGCACCACGATCTGGTTCTCGCGCCCTGACACGGTGGTGGTGGCCAGGATGCCGAAGTCGCGCCGGGTGAAGCCGGCCAGCATGATGGGCGTGTCGGCCACGGTGGCGAAGTGCGCCTCGCCGGCCAGCAGCGCTTCCAGGCAGATCCGCCCGACCGGGTAGTGCTTGATGTTCAGGGCCAGGCCCTCGGCCGCGAAGTATCCCTCGGCCTCAGCAATGAGCACCGGGGCCGAGTAGGGGATGTTGGCCACTGCCAGCGTCAGCGTCGCAGCCCGGCTGGCACCGGCGAACAGCGTCAGTCCCACCCAGCACACCGCAAACCAGAACCTGTGCGGTCCTCTTCCCTGACTCAGTCGATTTGAAGTTCGCAAAGCCTCTGCTCCTTGTGAACGTTTATGGTCGGGCTCCTGCGCCCGGCCCGCGCCGCAGTGGCCTTAAAACTGCACCTGTTCGGACCTGCCTGTAGAGGCACGCCGCCGTCTGCCGAGTCTGCCGCGCCTGACGTATCACCGTCGGCGGATCACCATCGACCCGCACAGTGTCCGTGAACGCCGACACATCGACTGGCACTACGCACTAGATTACGCCAAAGGCGCAGGCGCTGGAGAATTTCTTGTCGACCTGGCTGCTTCTCGTTCTCGTATAGCGCTTGACCTGCGCCAGTGTGGGAAGCCCGCTCTGGGGCACAACGATGCCGCGCAGGCCGGACTCTACTAAGTGGCCGCAATAGACCGCGGCCAAGCCCGCCTGCATGCATGCATGCATGCAGGCTGGCAGAACAATCCAACGCGGAGGTCTCTGTCCGATATCTTCATGAATGGCGCGCCGGGGAATCGAGAGTCGCGTGCAGGCGTTCGCCTGATTGCGGTGAGACGGACTCCGGCGGCGGTTCGATCGTCCGTGCCCTGGCCCTGCCATGCTGTTTGGCAAGGTACAGCGCACGGTCGGCGCGTCGCATCAGGTCGGCGCTGTCTGGCTCCCCAGCGGCTGCGTTGCCTTGCTGCTCCCACGATTCTTCCGAAGAGGCAACACCAATGCGGACCGAGACAATGCCGTCTGCGACTCCCCCCTCATGGGGCAAGTGAAGCTCGAGTACGGCCTGGAGCAGGCGCTCAGCTACGAGACAGCCACCGTCCCGGGTGGTGTTGGGCAGCAGCACGGCGAACTTTTCGCCGCTGTACCGGGCTACCATCTCCGTTGGGCGCAATAAGGCTCCACGGAGCGCCTGCGCGACGTCATTCAAGCACGTGTCGCCGGCCGGATGGCCGTAACGCTCGTTATAGGCCTTGAAGTGGTCGACATCCACCATGAGGCAGCACAGCGGCTGTGTGTCCCGCAGCGAGCACGCCCATTCCCGCGCCAACGCCGCGTCGAACGCGCGGCGGTTGGGCAGCTCGGTCAGCGCATCGGTGTTGGCCATGCGGCGCAATTCATCAGACAGCTGCTTGAGACGCGAGTGGGCGGTAACACGCGCGCGCAGGATGTGTTCGCTCACAGGCTTGTGGATGAAGTCGGCAGCGCCCACGCTGAAGCCCAGCATTTCATGATCGAGGTCGGTGTGTGATGTCACGAAGATCACTGGCACGTCGCTCAAGTCCGGTGCGGCCTTGAGCGCGACGCAGGTGTCAAAGCCGTTCATGCCGGGCATCTCGGCGTCCAGCAGGATCAGGTCGGGGCGCTCCGCATGCGCCTGCCGCAGCGCGGCCTCGCCGCTGGTGGCAAAGCGTATGCGCCCCAGATCACCCAGTAGCCGACCCATCAGATGAATCAGCGTCGGGTCGTCGTCAACCAGCAGCAGCGAAGGACGCATGGATGTCTGAACTCCATCTTGATCGGTTTTGCCGGGCTCGGCCACTGCATATGCCACGCACCAGGCTCTTCGCCGCTGCCATGCTCTCCACCCGGCGGCCGGTTGTTTACACGATAGCTTATTCACTTCGCCATCCGCAAGGACTGTTTACCCTTTCAGACAGCCGAGCGAACCCATGCCCCGAGATCAGTGGCGCTTGACCCACCGGCTGTTGGCGCCAGCGTCAAACTGACCATCCGCGCCGATCTGGCATTGACCATCGGTTGCCTGCTGCAAATGGCGTGGTGGTGATTGTTCAAAGCCGTCCTGAGCGGTCACGCCGCAGTCGGCACATGTGTACAGATCTGGTCAGACCGGTGCCCGCTGCAACATTCATGAGACACCTCCACGGTTTCCACCAAGAGATATCGACGTCCTGGACCCAGCACTTGAATCCTGCCTTTTCCCCTGTTGCTTGCTGCTTGCCGCCCGTTGCCCGTTGCCCGTTGCCCGTTGCACGATGGGCAGAGCGGTGACGGCATCAACCCGCGCTAGATGCCCTGCCGCACCTGGCTTTCAAAGTCTTCCAGCGTCAGCGGGCGGCCAAACAGGTAGCCCTGGAAGGCCCGGCAGCCATGGGCCAGCAGAAACTGGTGGTGGGCGGTGGTCTCCACCCCCTCGGCGATCACGGACAGGCCCAGGCTGCCAGCCAGTGCAATGATGGAGCGGGCGATGGCGGCATCGCTTGCGTCCAGCAGCACGTCGCGCACAAAGCCCTGGTCGATCTTGATCTGGTCCAGCGGCAGGCGCTTGAGGTAGCTGAGCGACGAGTAGCCCGTGCCAAA
>Ga0307998_1001099_pt1 | contig 14748 bp, 10 predicted proteins | sample Davwhametageno37_FD_203147 | JGI IMG/M metagenome (GOLD analysis project Ga0307998, IMG submission 203147) | Marine microbial communities from Davis Island wharf, Antarctic Ocean - #37 | ecosystem: Environmental > Aquatic > Marine > Unclassified | place: Antarctic Ocean: Davis Island wharf... | reverse complement strand
TGTATCACCACCACCAATGACTATTACATGTTTGCCTGTTGCTTTAATTTGATCAGCAACCACATCTCCTGCAACCGCTTTATTGTTTGGCGCTAAAAAGTCCATCGCAAAATGTACGCCATCTAACTCACGACCAGTAACAGGTAAATCACGTGGATGTTCTGCACCACCAGCTAACACAACAGCATCGAAATCTTTCAATACATCATCTGCGCTCACATTATCGCCCACATATTGATTCGTCTTGAAAATGACGCCTTCTGCTTCCATCTGTATCATACGACGGTCAATGTGTGACTTCTCCATTTTAAAATCTGGGATGCCATAACGTAACAAACCACCAATGCGGTCATTTTTTTCTAACACAGTCACCGCATGTCCAGCACGTGCCAACTGTTGCGCAGCGGCTAAACCCGCCGGGCCAGAACCAACAATTGCGATTGTTTTTCCTGTTTTGTTGAGGTTGATTAGAGGTGTCACCCAATCATTTTCCCAAGCCTTGTCAATAATGGCATGCTCAATAGATTTAATCCCAACAGCATCATCATTAATATTCAGCGTGCAAGCTGCCTCACAAGGAGCAGGGCAAATACGGCCTGTAAACTCTGGGAAGTTATTGGTGGAGTGCAGCACATCAATCGCTTGCTTCCAGTCTTGGTTGTACACCAAGTCATTGAAGTCAGGAATGATGTTGTTCACTGGGCAACCAGAGGTACAAAATGGGATACCACAATCCATACAACGCGCACCCTGTTCTTTTGCATCATCATCACTCAGATGTAAAACAAACTCTTTGTAATTTTGAACCCGCTCTTTAACTGGAAGGTAACCTTCTGATAGTCGTTCGAACTCTTTAAACCCTGTCACTTTACCCATTATGCGGCTTCCTTACTTGCTGCGGCAGCTAACTCTGTTAGTGCACGTTTATATTCAATTGGCATCACTTTCACAAACTTGGCTCTTTCATTATCCCAATCAGCTAGAATCGCTTCAGCGCGCGCACTGCCTGTTAAATCTGCCTGATTTTGGATTAAGACTTTTAAGAGCACCTCATCTGGCTGACCTAAATGCTGCACCTTGCCTACGTCTGCATCCGCTGGCTCAACTGTTTCCAATGTCACCATACTCATATTGCAACGTTTAGCAAACTCACCATCTAAATCGTAGATGTAAGCCACACCACCACTCATACCCGCTGCGAAGTTTTGTCCCGTAATACCCAACACAACCACAGTACCTCCAGTCATGTATTCACAACCATGGTTGCCAACACCTTCAACCACCGTTGATGCGCCTGAGTTACGTACACAGAAACGTTCACCCGCAACACCGCCAAAATAAGTTTCACCTCCGGTTGCGCCGTACATTACGGTGTTACCCACAATAATGTTTTCATGTGAAATGCCCCTGAATACTGCAGGTGTTTTAATAATAATGCGGCCACCGCTTAAGCCCTTACCCACATAGTCATTACCTTCACCTGTTAAGTTGAACGTAATGCCTTTGGCTAAGAATGCGGCAAAACTTTGGCCTGATGTACCCGTAAAATTAATTTGAACCGTGTCATCTGGCAGTCCAGCATTGCCATATTTGCTCGCAATTTGATTTGACAGCATGGTACCAACGGTACGGTTGATATTTGAAATTGGTGTGTCAATAATAACTTTCTCACCCATCTCAATTGCTGGTTTTGCCTTTTCAATTAAAGCATTATCTAATGCATTCACTAAGCCATGATCTTGACCTTCTACGTTATAACGTGCCACACTAGCTGGCATATCAGGCAAGTGGAATATTTTACTGAAGTCTAAACCGTTAATTTTCCAGTGGTCGATACCTGCTTGCATGTCAAGCAAATCTGCACGGCCAATTAAGTCATTAAACTTAGCAATACCGATGCTTGCCATTAACTCACGAATCTCTTCAGCTACAAAGAAGAAATAATTTACAACATGCTCTGGCTTACCAGTAAATTTCTTACGCAGTTCTGGGTCTTGCGTTGCAACACCCACTGGGCAAGTATTCAAATGACACTTACGCATCATGATACAACCTTCAACCACGAGTGGTGCCGTTGCAAAGCCGAACTCATCAGCACCTAACAAGGCGCCAATCACAACGTCACGGCCTGTTTTCATTTGGCCATCAGCTTGCACAATCACACGGCCACGTAATTGGTTTAATACCAATGTCTGCTGTGTTTCAGCTAAGCCAAGCTCCCAGGGCGTACCGGCATGCTTCACTGAAGTTAGTGGTGATGCTCCTGTACCGCCATCATGACCAGCGACTACGATGTGATCTGATTTTGCTTTTGCAACACCAGCTGCCACTGTACCAACACCAGTTTCAGAAACTAACTTAGTTGAAATAGAAGCTTTAGGATTCGCATTTTTCAAATCATGAATCAGCTGTGCTAAATCCTCAATTGAATAAATATCATGATGTGGCGGTGGGGAAATCAAACCAACACCAGGCACACTGAAACGCAAGGTCGCAATGTACTGACTGACTTTATGCCCTGGTAATTGACCACCTTCGCCCGGCTTAGCACCTTGCGCTATTTTAATTTGAATTTGATCCGCATTCGCCAAGTATTCAGCCGTCACGCCAAAGCGACCACTGGCTACCTGTTTAATACTAGAACGCATTGAATCGCCTGCTTTTAATTTAACATCAGCTTCGATGGATTCTTTGCCGAATACTTCGGACATCGTGGTGTCTGTTGTAATCGGAATAAAGCGTTTCTTATCTTCGCCGCCTTCACCAGTATTGGATTTACCACCAATACGGTTCATGGCAACGGCTAATGTCGCATGCGCTTCTGTCGAGATGGAGCCCATTGACATCGCACCTGTTGCAAAGCGTTTCACAATCTCTTTAACTGACTCTACTTGCTCCAATGGAATCGCTGTGCCTGCAGGTTTAATCTCAAACAATCCACGCAATGTCATATGACGGCGTGCTTGGTCATTGATTAATTTTGCATACTCTTTATAAGTTTCGTACTTATTAGTACGAGTTGCATTTTGCAGCTTAGCAATTGAATCTGGCGTCCACATATGCTCTTCACCACGCACACGGTAAGCATACTCACCACCAGCATCTAATGCATTACTCAACACAGGATCATTACTAAAAGCAGCCTGATGTAAACGAAGCGCTTCTTCAGCCACTTGAACCAGGCCAATGCCTTCAATTTGTGTCGTTGTGCCTTTAAAATAAGTATCAATAAAATGTGAGCTCAAGCCAATGGCTTCGAAAATATGGGCACCACAGTATGACTGATAAGTAGAAATGCCCATTTTAGACATCACCTTATACAAGCCTTTACCAGCGGCCTTGCTTCTTTTGAGTTTTCAGCAATATCCGCGATGGTTTTGTACGTTAACCATGGGAACACTGCTTCTGCACCGTAACCTGCCAACAAGGCAAAGTGATGCACTTCACGCGCTGAGCCAGTTGAAACAACCAAGCCCGTTTGCGTACGTAAGCCAGCTTCAACCAAATGCATATGCACCGCTGAAGTGGCTAGCAAAGCAGGAATCGCAATCATGCTGCTATCCATATTCATGTCGTTTAACACAATAATATTAAAACCATCAGCAACGGATTGCTCAGCTTTTGCACATAAGGCGGCTAAAGCACCTGACATACCGCCAATGCCATCTGCGGCGGGGTAACACATATCCAATGAAACCGAGTTGTAATCACCCTTGGTGATTGACTTGATATTCATGATTTTGGCAAAGTCCTCTTCGCTTAGGACAGGCTGACTGCCTTCCAAACGTGCTCCTGGCGTCGTTTCATGAATTTCAAGCAAGTTAGGCTTAGGCCCAACAAAAGTCACTAACGACATGACCATTTCTTCGCGAATTGGATCAATTGGTGGGTTAGTCACTTGCGCGAACAGCTGCTTAAAATAGTTATATAGGACCTTAGGCTTGTTCGATAATACTGGTAGTGCAGCATCGTTACCCATAGAGCCTGACGCTTCAGCACCCTTCATAAACATTGGCTCTAACAAGAACTTAATGTCTTCTTGCGTCATACCAAATGCTTGCTGTGTATCTAACAAGCTCTCTTTTAATTCGTAACTGGCTTCAACTGTTGGCAAGCTATCAATTTGATAGCGCGTTTCATCAATCCACTGGCGATAAGGCTTAGCAGTAGTTAATGTGCTTTTCACTTCCTCATCGTCAATAATGCGGCCTTGCTCCATGTCGATCATCAACATTTTTCCTGGCTGTAGGCGCCATTTTTTCACGATTTTTTCTTCTGGGAATGTCAACACACCCATTTCAGAAGCCATCATAACGATATCATCATCAGTGACTAAGTAACGTGCTGGACGTAAACCGTTACGGTCAAGCGTTGCACCAATGGTTTTGCCATCTGTAAAGGCAACTGCTGCCGGACCATCCCAAGGCTCCATGATTGCTGCATGATACTCATAGAACGCACGTCTATCATCATCCATAATGGCTTTTTCATTCCACGCTTCTGGAATCATCATCATCATTGCATGCGGCACACTATAACCACCGGCAACTAACAGCTCTAAACAGTTGTCAAAACAGGCAGAGTCTGAACGGCCGGCGACAATTAGCGGCCATACTTTCTCTAAGTCCTCACCTAGCAACTCTGAACTCATCGCTGCATGACGCGCTGTCATCCAGTTCACATTACCTTGTACCGTATTGATTTCACCATTGTGCGCAATCATTCGGAATGGATGTGCCAAATGCCATGATGGGAAAGTGTTTGTAGAGAACCGCTGATGCACTAAAGCGAGTGCTGAGACCACGCGTTCATCAACTAAATCTTTGTAATACACACCCACTTCATTGGCTAGCAACATGCCTTTATAAACAATCGTACGAGACGATAGTGAGGGCACATAGAAGTAAGCATTATCTTGAATATCCAAATGACGTACCGTATGTTCAATACGCTTACGCATCACAAAACACTTACGCTCAAAAGCATCTTGATCATCAAACGTGCTGCCAATAATCACCTGACGCATCATTGGCTCTACGTCGCGCGCTGCTTCCGCAATATTGCCGTTATCAACTGGCACATCACGCCAGCCTAATAGTGTTTGGCCTTCTTCTTGAATGATGTTTTCAATGACATCTTCACACTTCGCTCGATTACTAGAACCCTGTGGTAAAAATAAGTTACCAACCGCGTACTTTCCAGCTGCTGGCAGCTCAATATCAAGCTTAACTGCTTCTTCCCGCATAAATACATCTGGAATTTGCATCAGCAAACCAGCGCCATCGCCAAGCTTAGGGTCATGACCAGTCGCGCCACGGTGCGTTAAATTAGTTAGCAGCTCTAGACCCTGCTGAACAATTTTATGGCTTTTTTTACCTTTAATGTGCGCTACAAAACCAACGCCGCATGCATCATGTTCATTGCTAGGGCTATATAAACCTTGTTTTTTTGGCGTTGCATTTGCCGATTTGATCTTTGTCCGTCTAGTCAATTTTGAGTCCTGCAGATTAATTGGGTTGTTCATATTCATATACTATATTCTCAAGCATTACTGTGCGTTTAGCAGAACCCTTAATAATACCGTTAAATACGCGTACTATCAATCACATAGCCTACTATTTACGGCTATTTATCAGATAAAATTTTCTGGAAAGCTTTTTCGGCTGCGGCAATCGTTGCTACAATATCCTCTTCTGTATGGGCTGCAGAAACAAATCCAGCCTCAAAAGCTGATGGGCCGAGGTAAATACCACTCTCTAACATGCTGTGGAAAAAGGTGTTAAAAACGGTTTTATCTGATGCCATTACCTCATCAAAAGAGGTTGGGCATGCCTCGCTAAAGTACAGCCCAAACATACCACCTACGCTTTGACCGCTAAAAGTAACGCCCGCTTTTTGAGCGGCGCCAACTAAACCATCAACTAACTTTTTCGTCTGTGCCGCTAAGTTTTTATGGAAATCTGGCGCCTGAATTAATTCCAAAGTTTTAAGCCCAGCTGTCACTGCCACAGGGTTGCCTGATAACGTACCCGCCTGATACACTTTTCCTAATGGCGCCAAACCAGACATAATGTCTTTACGCCCACCAAAAGCACCCACTGGCAAACCGCCACCAATCACTTTACCCAGCGTAGTCATATCTGGCTTGATGCCGTAAAGCGCTTGTGCACCACCCAAGTGCACACGGAAACCAGTCATCACTTCATCAAAAATCAACACTACGCCATACTGAGTACACAGCTCACGCAAGGCTTTTAGAAAAGCTTCCTTCGGTTTGACTAAATTCATGTTGCCAACAACAGGCTCAACAATCACACAGGCAAGCTCTTCGCCAGACTGTTTAAACAAAGCCTCTAGCTGTTCAACATCGTTATAAGGTAACGTTAGCGTATTCGCCGCCACTTCAGCAGGCACACCCGCCGAATCTGGCTCACCAAACGTCAACAAACCAGAACCTGCTTTAACCAATAGTGAGTCTGCATGCCCATGATAGCAACCCTCAAACTTCACTAACTTGCTACGCCCAGTAAAGCCACGCGCAACGCGAATCGCACTCATCGTTGCTTCCGTACCAGAGCTCACCAAGCGTATTTGTTCCATGCTCGGCACGAGTTTATTAATCGTCTCAGCCATCTCCAACTCTAAGCCTGTTGGTGCGCCAAACGACAAACTATTCGCCGCAACGGCTTGCACAGCCTCAATCACTTCTGGGTGTGCATGCCCAACAATCATAGGCCCCCATGAATTGATGTAGTCGATATACTCTTTTCCGTCCACATCCCACAGCTTAGAGCCTAGGCCTTTTTTAAAAAAAATAGGTGTACCGCCGACACTGCGAAAAGCACGAACTGGTGAATTAACGCCACCCGGAATCAGCTGCTGAGATTTTTCGAATAATATTTGATTTTTTGAAGTCATTGAATTGTATCGCTCTTACTTAAAATTGAATTAAATTGCTTGCTCAGGAAATGCCAAGCCTTTGTCGCCGATAATTGTACCTGCTTTTGACATGTCTGCGTATAAACCGACTAATGCTGAATGGAGGATGGCTTTTCGAAATCGGCCGCCAATGCTTCATTTTCTTCTCGCGCCCAAAAGAAACGGTCAGGAATAAACTGTCCCATGCCTGGTCTGAAAGCATTTTTTAGGGTTTGCCAGGTATATTCTTGCGCTTCTTGCAGCGCTTCTTCTATAGTTAAACCATGTGCCAGACACGCCGCAATGGCACTCGTTAATGTACAACCAGAACCATGGTAGCTGCCCAACAAACGCCCCCAATGATATTCTTTTATCAAGCCTTCCACTCCATAAAGTCCATTCACCACATCCGTCGTGCGCTCATGCGTCCCGGTAATCAACACATACTCTGAACCCAAGCCCAACAAGCGCTGCGATGCCACCTCTAAAGTGGTGTACTTCACCTCTTCACCTTCATCATAAAAAGCCAATCGGCGCGCCTCTATACTATTAGGTGTAATAATAGTCGCTTGTGGGAATAGCAATTCACACATTGCGGCTTGCATTTCCTCATTACTCAAATCATCGCCGCGGCCTGAGGTTAAGATAGGGTCAATCAGCAAAGGCACATCAGGGTAATCAGCCATAATTTCAGCAATCACCATCACATTTTCCACGCTTCCCAATAAGCCTAGCTTGAATGCGGATATTTTCACATCTTCCAGCATTGTGCGTGCCTGATCATTAATCCACTCAGCGTCTAACGCCATGACACTTTCAACACCCACTGTATCTTGCACGGTAATGCCAGTTGCAACGGATAGTGGATGGCAGCCGATACTGGCTAACGTTAAAATGTCTGCTTGCAAGCCTGCCCCACTACTGGGGTCAGTCGCGGCAAATGTCATTACGCATGGCGGTGTTTTAGTCATATGCTCTCTCTTTGAGCGGCTGACGGAAGTCGAAATGGAAAAATCACATCCATTCCGATTTTTTAGATTGTCCAAACAGACGGCCGCAGTAAATAGTTACTTCATTTTACTTGGCGGGCCGATAAGAAAGCAAAATATTTATGATGGTTATCTTATATAGGTTATATGTTTTGCCAGTAGCCGCATTTTTATTGTCATACGTTGTGCTTGTAAAGCCTGAGAGTGTCACGACATCACCATCAATCGCCGCAGTTAGTATTGTATTGTTTAAAGTCCTCTGTTGGCTTGAAAGCACCAATCGTATCGTTTCTCGGGTCACCTGAATAAACCAACCAGCGGGCTTGGGTAAAAGCGGTATTAGCTGTTGTATTACCCGTTGCTTTTGTCCCGATGGTAATGTCTCCATCATCTGAATCTGCAGTAAACGTAATGTTGCCCGATTAGAACTCGATTGGGTCTATATCCAACACCCAACGAATTTTATTGGCTAATTTTTGAGCCCGCAATTGCGGCATCCATTGCCTTAAAAACTGATGGAATACCGCGCGGCTACTAGCTTGCAGCAGCAATTGACCTCTTTCCATATTATTTAATCGTTCCATCTGCGGCCTGAGCGGGTCATAGACCATTACATCACTTGAAATCTGTTGCGCTAAAGCAACAGATTCATTTAAAAATGCCAGCACTTGATTGTAAGTACTCGCTTCAGCTTTTAATAAAGCAAAGTAGCTAGTCGGCGGGAATTGCATAGCGTTACGTTCATCCAACAGCGCATCAGCATAAACTTCATAATCTTGCGCACGTAAGGCATCAAATAAAGCATGCTGCGGGAAGGTGGTTTGTATCAGCACTTCGCCAGGCTTTTCTGCACGGCCAGCCCGACCAGAAACTTGCATTAACTGAGAAAAAAGCCGCTCACTGGCGCGGAAGTCTGGGCTGAATAAGGCCGTGTCGGTATCAATAACACCGACCAAGGTCAGGTGCGGAAAATCATGGCCTTTTGCCAACATTTGCGTACCGACCAATATATCAACATCCCTATCATGTACTTTTTTCAACAAACCAGTCAGCGCGTCTTTGTTGCGAATACTGTCGCGGTCGACTCTAGCAATATTCGCCGTTGGAAATAAATCGACTAGTGTTTGCTCAAGTCGCTGCGTCGCTTGTCCAACAGGGCTTAAATCTGGATTGCCGCAATCAGGGCATTGCACTGGGATGCGTTGCTCATGTCCACAGTGGTGGCATTTCAGCTGCTTTTGCCCAAGATGTACAACCAGTCGCGCGGAACAACGCACACAAGGCGCAACCCATTGGCAAGCACTGCAATGCAATACGGGTGCATAACCACGCCGATTGAGAAACAGTAAACTTTGTTCGCCACGCTTTATTCGCTCTCGCATCTCGTGAATCAAAATAGGGGATAAGCCTTTTTCTGTTGGTGATTTCCCGATATCAATACAGTTAATTTTAGGTAACTGCGCACTTTCTACTGCACGCTCTTTTAATCGCAACAAACCATATTGTTGCTTCTTGGCTAAATGCCAAGTTTCCAATGATGGTGTTGCACTGCCCATGACGATCGGAATATCCAATTGCTTTGCCCGCATGATGGCAATATCGCGTGCATGATAGCGCATACCATCTTGTTGCTTATAAGAGCTATCATGCTCTTCATCTATGAGGATCATTTTCAACTTAGGCATGGCAGAGAACACACTCAAGCGTGTGCCAATGACAATTTTTGCCTCACCCGTACTAGCCAATTGCCAAGACTGTAAGCGCTCACTTTCACTTAAACTGCTATGCAGGGTAGCTAACGGGTATTCGCTTAAGCGGCTTCTAAAGCGCGATTCTAATTGTGGCGTTAAATTAATCTCTGGGACTAAAATTAACGCCTGCGCATCCCTTTCAGCTAATACCACTTTTAATAACTGAATATAAACTTCGGTTTTACCACTGCCAGTAATTCCGTATAGCAGCCACGGTTTAAAGAGGTTCGCCTCGCTTAACACCGACTGAATGACCTGCTGCTGCTCAGCGTTTAATGTGGGCTCTACATTCTCGGTTTGCAAACCAGCTTTCATAGCGACGACTTCTGTTTGCTGCAAACAATCCATTTCTTTTAATGTGGCGATGGCTTTACGCCAGCCAGATGATATTTCTGCCAATTGTGCTTCACTTAAGCTAGGTTTGACACTAGCGCCATCTTGCAAAGCAAGGACAATGCGTTGCAATACAGCTTGCCGCTTCGGAAGTGATTCAATATCAATAGGGCGGCTTAACGCATAAGCATAGCTTTTGCGCGTTTTGGCAGGCTTGATTTGCCGTAAGCGCAATGGCAGCGCCGCAATCGTGGCTTGCCCTAGTGGGTAATGGTAATAGCTTGCACAAAAGTTGAGTAACTTGAACATATTGGCATCAAACACCACACCGTCAAACACATGTTGTACCACTTTTAGCTTATTCTCAGGGACATCCGTCGTGTCCGTGATTTCCACAATCACGCCAACCAAGTTTCGCCCCGCAAACGATACAACCACGCGCTCACCAACCTGCGCCTTAAAGCCGTTATTTGCATAATCAAATAAGCGGGTTAGTGGTACATCAAGTCCAACTCTGAGTATTTGTTTTTTCATGGGTAGTGGTGTGCGTCAGTCAAGCAGTAGATAGTTTTGGTGTCATGTCATAATTGTCATGCCTTAATAGGTTAAAATACTGGTTTCGTGCATTTAATGCAATACAACTTTCTCATTTAGCTTTGGCTAATTGATAATAAAGAAGCGGCCATTGAAAGAATTCATCTCAAACCTACTCGTGCAAGCAGCCAACACTCTAGTTGAAGACACGTCTAGTATAAACATTATTTTAGAGCGGCCTAAATCAGCTGCGCATGGCGACTTTTCATGCAACCTTGCCATGATGCTAGCAAAGCCTTTGCGTCAAAACCCACGTGTGATTGCTGAGCAGCTTATTAATGCAATACCGCAAAACAACCAAATAGCAAAAATAGAAGTCGCTGGTGCTGGTTTTATTAACTTCTACTTAGCAGCTGATGCCAAGCACGCGGTGGTTAAAGCCATTTTGGAAGCTGGTGATCAATACGGCCAGAATCAAACAGGTAAAGGTGAAAAGGTACAAGTTGAGTTTGTCTCAGCCAACCCGACAGGGCCGCTGCATGTCGGTCATGGCCGCGGCGCTGCAGTAGGGGATTGTTTATCGCGCTTATTAGCGGCCAATGGCTGGGATGTCACGCGCGAATTTTATTACAACGATGCAGGTGCGCAAATTGATAATCTAACGATATCAGTGTTAGCACGTGCAAAAGGTGTTTCAACCAATGATATTAGCTTTCCTGAAAATGGTTATCGCGGTGAATATATTGCCGATATTGCCAAAGCCTTTTTAGCCAAAGAAACAATTGTTGCTGATGACACTGAAGTCACGGCCAGCGGCGACTTAAACGATACGGAGTCTGTTCGCCATTTTAGCGTCGCTTATTTGCGCCATGAACAAGATTTAGATTTGCGTGCCTTCCAAATCCAGTTTGATGTTTTTTCATTAGAAAGCGCACTCTATGCATCTGGCAAGGTAGAAGACACCGTACAATCCTTAATTAAGAGCGGGCATACTTACGAAGAAGAGGGTGCGCTTTGGTTGCGCACCACTGATTTCGGTGATGACAAAGACCGCGTGATGCGTAAAAATGAGGGCGGCTATACTTATTTTATTCCTGATGTAACTTACCATTTAGAAAAGTGGAATCGTGGTTTTATCAAAGTCATTAATGAGCAGGGCGCTGACCACCATAGTACGATTACAAGGGTGAGAGCTGGCTTGCAAGCACTAGACATTGGCATTCCAAAAGCTTGGCCTGATTATGTGTTGCACCAAATGGTAACGGTGATGCGCGGTGGTGAAGAAGTCAAGCTTTCTAAACGTGCTGGTAGTTATGTCACACTACGCGACTTAATTGAAGAGGTGGGTTGTGATGCCACGCGTTATTTCTTAGCTGCGCGTAAGTCAGACTCACAATTGATTTTTGATATTGACCTAGCCCGCGCACAAACCAATGATAATCCTGTGTATTACATTCAGTATGCCCATGCGCGAATTTGTAGTGTATTAACGCAGTGGGAAGGGGAACCATCAAGCCTAGCTGCAGCTGATTTAAGCGCATTAGCCTCATCGCGTGAAGCGATACTCATGCAAAAGCTAAGCGAATTTCCTGATGTAGTGCAACAGGCAGCTTCTGATTTAGCACCACATATGATTGCTAACTATTTAAAAGAGTGTGCTAGCGAGTTACATAGCTATTACAATGACACAAAATTTTTAGTGGATGATACGTCAACTAAATTAGCCCGCATGGCGTTAATCACTGCTACACGACATATTTTAAAAAATGGCTTACATTTACTTGGTGTTAGCGCGCCAAATAATATGTAAATACCAAGCAAATATAGTAATAAATGGATAAATACTATGAGTAGAGATTACAAACCTAGGTCGAAAAAAACAAATAGCGGTCACCCATTTTTATCTGGCCTGATGATTGGGTTCTTATTCGGCGTTGTGGTCACCGCTGGGCTGACCATGTATATCAAAGGTGATACTAGCCCATTCCGAGACACGCAAAAAAAACCATCCAAAATTGAAGCAGCCAGGAGTGAAGGATCAGGTTCTAGTCCTAAAGACCAAACCCCAGAAGATAAGCTTGATTTTTACACCATCTTGCCTAAGACTGAAAGTGCTGTGACAGAAAAAGAAATAGTACAAACAAACACAAAAGCCGATAGTCAAACCAGTAAAGAAAGTTATTTTTTGCAGATGGGCTCATTTAAAACAGAGGCCGATGCTGATAACCTAAAAGCTAAACTAGCCCTACAAGGTTTTGAATCAATTGTGCAAACAGCCACCATTCCTGATCAAGGAACTTGGCATCGCGTACGCGTTGGGCCATTAAAAAACATTGATTCTATTAATAAAGTCCGTGCTGATTTATTAGACAATAGCTTTAGTGCTGATTTGATTAAAGTGCAAACTGAAACAAAATAAGTGAAGTAAATTTGAATTCCACGTCAGCTTTATTGTCTTTCTAACCGTTACTCAATATAAAAATCTCGTTAATTAGAAATTTAGGATAAATAATGAATAAATTATTACTCTCGTTTATTGTCATGTTCAGCACTATTGGCTTAAGTAGCACTGTATTGGCAGCACCACAATTAGGGCAAGAGTTTGATGCTGTTGCGCAAACCCTCCCAACAACAGACAAAAGTAAAATTGAAGTGATGGAAATATTTTGGTACGGCTGTTCACATTGCTACCACATGGAAGAACCACTGCATACTTGGCTAAAAAACAAACCTGCAGATGTTAACTTTATACGTATGCCTGGTTTGCCTAACCCTAGCTGGGCGCCAATGGCACAAGCTTTTTACACGATGGATGCACTGGGCATTCAAGAGAAATTGCACACAAAATTATTTGATGCAATTCATAAGCAAAGAACACTAGACCCAACGAAACAAAAATCGACAATTAATTGGATCGTTAACAATAGTGGTTTAGATCGTAAAAAAATAGAAGGTACTTTTAACTCTTTTGCTGTTAACGCTAAGGTGAAGCGTGCTGAACAAGTGTTCCGATCATCTGGTGCTACTGGTGTGCCTAGCTTGGTGATTGATGGAAAATATATCACTTCTGGCACTATGGCTGGTGGCAATCCACAAGCATTACAAGTTGCTGACTATATTATCAAGAATATACGTGCATCAAAAAAGAAGGTGTCAACTAAAAAAACATCTTCAAAAAAGTAAGCAAGGCAGCTGATAAAATTAAGTTGCCGTCTAGACGGAAATAACTTTACACTTAACCCGCCAAGTAATTACTTGGCGGGTTTTTTACTACACGCGATAATCAAACCATATGAAAAAGATATTCATTACAGGTGCTTCAAGTGGAATTGGCTTAGCTTTAGCTCGGGAATACGCAGCCCAGTATAATCAGCAAAATTTAGTGCTTGGGTTAGTCGGCCGTAAAGCAGATGCTTTACAACAAATCACGGCTGAGCTTAAGTCCAAGTATCAAGTAAGCTGCATAGCTTACTCTCTAGATGTTAGAGATCATGCAACACTTAATAAGGCAGCCTCAGATTTTGTAACCCGTTTCGGTACACCTAATATCATCATTGCTAGTGCAGGAGTAGGTCGCGGCACACTGACCGAGAATCAAGAAGATATTGCTGCATTTCAAGCCATTATGGATATTAATTTCATGGGTATGGTACATACTTTTAGTCCATTTATTGCGACTATGCGCGAAGGAAAGTCCGAACAAACGCAATTAGTCGGCATTGCCAGTGTTGCCGGCATTCGTGGATTACCGGGTGCTGGTGCTTATAGCGCTAGCAAAGCAGCCGCTATTGCTTACCTTGAAAGTTTGCGCGTAGAGCTACAAACTGATGGCATTAATGTAATGACTATTGCACCAGGCTATATTCGTACACCAATGACTGATATTAACGATTACAAGATGCCATTTCTAATGGATGCTGATGTATTTGCACGAAAATGCATTAAAGCAATTGACCATAAACGCCGTTTTATTATTATTCCTTGGCAAATGGGCTGGGTAGCTAGATTAATGCGCTTTATTCCACCGGCTTTATGGGATTGGCTTGCACGTGAAGCGCCCTATAAAGAAAGAACGGATTGGGATTGGTTGTAGCAACTGACTTGGTGCTTTAGCAAACCGCTTTCGGGCTTGGGCGCTACTCTACAGTAACGCTCTTAGCCAGATTCCTTGGCTTATCAACATCTGTGCCTTTAAGCAAAGCAACATGGTACGACAATAACTG
>Ga0307998_1001098_pt1 | contig 14760 bp, 27 predicted proteins | sample Davwhametageno37_FD_203147 | JGI IMG/M metagenome (GOLD analysis project Ga0307998, IMG submission 203147) | Marine microbial communities from Davis Island wharf, Antarctic Ocean - #37 | ecosystem: Environmental > Aquatic > Marine > Unclassified | place: Antarctic Ocean: Davis Island wharf... | reverse complement strand
ATTTTGATTCTAAAGTAAACGGTTTTTCTGATTTTGAAAAATCTGTTAATGCATTAATCAAAAAGAATAATTGGAAATCTGAATGGAGTGGAGATCATTTATCTATTTTTGAATCTTATTCTGATGAACAGAGAATGGAATTAGCTGAGAAAGGTTTGGCATTATCTGATGGAAGTTATCCTATTAAAAATTTAAAAGATCTTAAGAATGCAATCATGGCATACGGTAGAGCTAAAGATCAAGCAAGAACGGCAAAGTTTATTGTAAAGAGAGCTAAAGCATTAGGTGCTGAGGATTTAATACCAGACACTGCTGATTTTCAAAAATCAATAAAAGAAGGGAAGGCATATAAATCTGCATCTAGGAATGAACTTGCGCAATACATTATAAATTTACAAGATGAGATTAAAGCTTATCAACAAAGAGGTAATAAGAAATATGCTGAGGGATCTGCTAGAGACTTAGCTGAGGTTAAAGCTGAGCTCGCGTCTAGAAAATAAATACAAACACTATGAAATACATTAAAGTAATCGAATCATTCCAGCCAATAACTGAAGGTAAGGTTGAAAATTCTGAAATATTAGATGTTATAGATTCTATTCAAAATTTAATTAAAAACTTAAAGAATGATAGTTCTAAAAAAAGTCCTAAGTTATTTACAGCAGCTTCACCATTAGTTAAAGAATTGCATAAGTTAGTAGAGTCAGCACAAGAATCTTTAGAGATATCTACACAAGTACCTGCTAAAACAATCGCGATAGACGAAGGTACTGATATAGGTTCATGGAATCAAGGTGGGCTTACAGTTAACAAGAATGTTCTAATTACACAATTTATTGGCCCTAAAGCCGTAGAAGAAATGGGACTAGGCAGAAAATGTATTCAAATAAATGTTGGTATGGACTATGTTTCATTAAACCCAGCTGATATTGTAGAATTGAAAGGCCTTCTTAAATCTTATAAAGTTAAGTAATGGCTTGTAAGTGTTCAGGATGTAAATGTGGTAAACAACCAACAGAAAACTTAAACCCTTTTACTGAAGAGGCTTATTCGAAAGATACTGTGCTTAGACATTTTGATCCTACTGCATCAGCTGATCTATTCAGATGGGAGACTAACTACGAACTTCATTGGGTTGAGTCTATTAATGAAAACAATTGGATGTTTCAATTTGATGATGAATCACCAATATCTATAGAACCAGGAAAGATTATCCAAATTCCAATCGGCGCATCTTATCGCTTGATTAAAGGTACTTCACCTTTAACACTTTATCTAAAGCATTAGCTTAAACCATTTTTTATTTGACAGTATAACTAATATACATTAATAACCACTTTCAGAAAAGGGTATTACTTGTTATAATTAAATTATACTAAATAAAATTATGGGAGAAATTTATCCAGAAGAAGAAGCACAATCCAAGAAACCCAGATATAAAAAGACAACTTTAGTTTTAGATACTTATGGTACTAATCTAAGTAAAGCAGCTACAGAGGGTAAGCTTGATCCAGTTATTGGAAGAACTGATGAAATCCTGCGAGTGATTCAAATTCTAGGAAGGCGAAGAAAAAACAATCCAGTTTTAGTTGGTGAACCAGGTGTAGGTAAAACTGCAATCGTTGAAGGTTTAGCATTAAAAATGGTTGAAGGTAACGTTCCTATTTCGCTACAAGGCAAAATCATATATACTTTAGAATTATCTACAATTGTTGCTGGTACAAAATACCGAGGGCAATTCGAAGAAAGAATGAAAAGTATTGTAGACGAATTAATTCTCAATCCACATATCATTGTTTTTATTGATGAACTCCATACCTTAGTTGGTGCTGGTGGATCTCAGGGATCTTTAGACGCATCCAATATTATTAAGCCTGCATTAGCAAGAGGTGAAATTAGATGTATCGGTGCAACAACATTTGATGAGTTTAGAGAAAATATTGAAGGTGATGGTGCATTAGACAGAAGATTTCAAAAGGTAGTAATAAAACCACCGTCATTAAATGAAACTATTGAAATACTTTCAATGATTAGGCATAAGTACGAAGAGCATCATGGTGTATCATATTCGGACGAAGTAATAAATCTGATTGTTAAATTAGCAGATAGGTACATTATGAATAGATTCTTTCCAGATAAGGCCGTTGATATATTAGATGAGGTAGGATCATATAAGCATTTAACTAATATGAAAATCCCTAAACATATTAAAGCACTAGAAGACAAGCTTATACTAAAAGAAAATGATAAACGAAAAGCTGTTTCTCGACAACTGTATGAAGTTGCTGCAAAAGAAAGAGATCTTTGTTTAACTCTTAGTGAAAGGATCAAATCAGAACTTGCTACATGGAAAGATGAAATGGCTGTTCATCAATTAGAAATAACTGAAGATGATGTTTTAACTGTCGTAGCAAAAGCAACAGGTGTACCGATAGAAAAAATATCTGACAAAGAAAATAAAAATCTATTAGGTCTTAGTAAACATTTATCATCTAGAGTTATAGGCCAGGAAGAAGCAGTTAATAAAATTGCAGTAACAGTTCAAAGAAATCGAATCGGTATTAGGAAGCGAAATCGTACGATGGGTAACTTTATATTCTTAGGACCAACTGGAGTAGGTAAAACTCAATTAGCTAAAGAATTAACAGAATATCTTTTTAATAGTGAGGATGCAATGATTAGGGTTGATATGTCTGAGTACATGGAACCTCATTCTGTTTCAAAATTAATCGGTGCACCTCCAGGATATGTAGGATTTGAAGGCGGTGGGTTTTTAACAGAGCAGGTAAAGCGAAATCCACACTCAGTTATATTATTTGACGAGATAGAAAAAGCTCATCCAGAGGTCTTTAATGTTCTTCTACAAATGCTAGATGATGGGCAGTTGACCGATTCATTAGGTAGAACTGTTGATTTTAGAAATTGTTTAATAATACTTACATCAAATACAGGTTCTAGAAAACTACAAGATTTTGGTCAGGGTATTGGTTTTGAAAGCTCTACTAAAATGGTTGACCAATCTGAAGAAGAAAAATCTATTTTAAGAAAGGCATTAAAAAATAAATTCTCACCAGAATTTTTAAATAGAATTGATGAGATAGTAGTATTCAACAGATTAACTGAAGATAATGTAATGGAAATTCTAACTAAAGAATGTAAAGAACTAGCATTAAACTTAGAGGAAGTTGGCGATTATATTTTTAAAATATCTAAAGGTGCTAAAACAATTATATTAAAACAGGGGTATGATCCTAAATATGGAGCTAGGCCATTGCGTAGAACAGTTGAGAGGTTAATTGAAAATAAGATATCTGAGCTGATTCTTAAAGGTGAGTTAAAAGAAGGTGGTACTATTAATGTAAAAAGTAATAAAGGTGAATTAATAATTGATGTAACAAATATAAAAGAATAATGAATTACGGAAAAGAATTTGAAAAATATGCAATGAGTGACCACGGTGTTAGTTCACTAAACATGCACTATGCAAAACAGCAACTAGAAAACTCAATGACTCCCTATATTTTAGAAGAGAGAGAACTAAGAGCAACACAGATGGATATATTCTCAAGATTAATGATGGACAGATTACTTTGGGTAGCAGGTCCAGTTAATGATAATATGTCAACTATAGTACAAGCACAGTTAATGTTTTTGGATAGCGTAGAAAATAAAGATATTACTATGCACATTGATTCACCAGGTGGTTCTGTTAAATCAGGACTCTCTATGGTTGATGTAATGGATTATATCAAATCAGATATCAGAACAGTTAATACTGGGATGGCTGCATCTATGGGTTCTGTTTTACTAGGAGCAGGAACTAAAGGCAAAAGAAGTTCATTAAAACATTCAACGACGATGTTACACCAATCATCAGGTGGTTTTAGCGGAAATATTCAAGATGCTGAAATTGATATGAAGGAATGGCAAAAAGTTAATGATACTCTTTTTGAATTACTTGGTGAATATTGTGGAAAGAAACCAGAACGAGTAGCAAAAGATGCAACTAGAGATTTTTGGTTAACTGCACAAGAAGCTAAGAAATATGGAATTATAGATGAAATTATCACAAGAAAATCATAACCTATGAAAATATTAATTTGGATAAAGAGAGAAGACGCGGTTACTGGAGATATTAATAAATATTATACAGCCCTACCTCTAGTTGGGTTTAATAAACACGAATGGGTACAAGTAGAAATAACACAAGATGAATTTACAAAATTAGAAGATGAGTAATAAAAAATTAGCAGAAGAAATATCATTTAGATTATTAGCTACACGAAATCATCCAGATTATGATTGGTTAGTTAATCGGTTAAAGAAGAAAGACAAACCAAAAGGTTCTGTTAAAAAATTTACTATATTCTTTTTAATTTGGTATAGCCAACAAATGGCAATACCCTTTTGGATAATTGGCCACGTACATTTACACTTTGCTAATTGGCATGACTTCTACGAATATTCATTATCAATTTTTCTCCACTTGATGGTTGCTGTTGGTTTTTGGATAGATTGGAAACAAAATGGGTTAAAAAAATAACAAAGGATGAGGATACACATTATGGGTGGGGCAAGAAACCCATCAACTACAAAAATGCCAATGGATCCTTATTCGATGGTTAGTTATTATTTAACAACTTATTTACATAGAAATGGACATGAGGTACATTATTATGGTTATAAAGAATCTGAGGTTGAATGTACGAAAAAATGGGAGTGTGGAGACTCTACTTTTTTAGAACAATATTATGTTACAAAACCTGAAAAAACACACTGGGTAGACTCACAAGATGGAAATAAAATATTCTTTGAAAAAGCAAGAGAGCACCTATTGTCTAATTGTTTAGATAATGATATTATACTTTGTATGTGGTCCCCGCAAATAGCTGTCATAAGCAATCTTCTTAATAGTAAATTTAATGGGTTAAAAATAGTAGACGGTCATATCGGTCATCGATTACCATCAACACATACACCATATCATGTTTATGCTTCACATGCAAACAGACATTTTAATTATGGAATGCAAGGCGAGAGTCATGAAAACTATTGGTTTGATACTACAATCTATCCTATGGCAAATTCTCTGTCTAGTTTTAAGTGTATTAAAAAGAAAAAAGATTATTTCTTATTCATGGCTAGACTACAAGAAAATAAAGGGTTGAGTATATTTTTACAAATAGCTGCTCATTTTCCTGATAAGAAATTTATACTAGCAGGACAGGGCGAACTTAGTAAATTTACAATACCTCCTAATGTAGAATTTGTAGGTTTATTATTAGAGAATAGAAAGGAATATCTTGAAAATGCGAGGGCGGTAATATCACCATCTCATTACGCAGAGCCATTTGGATTAACAGCAATAGAGGCAGGTTTATCAGGTACTCCTATAATTTCAACAGATCATGGTGGTTATTCAGAAACAGTAGTAGATGGGTATAACGGATTTAGGTGTTCTTTCTTTAATGATTTCGTAAATGCAATTAATAATATTGACAAAATAAAATCTAAAGACTGTCGTTCTCATGCAGAAAAATTCACAGCAGAGTCTTTAATAAATGATTGGGAAATATACTTAGATAGAATTAATAGAGATACTTGGTATAGTTTAGACTAAAAAGCTTTCAGATATATCTTTATTTTGTTATAATTATATTAAATACCGATATATGAAACTATCTCAGTATTAGAAATTAATTAAAAAAATAAACATGATTAAAATTGTAAAAGAAAAACCAATTAAAAGTTCAACATCAGTTGAAGGTATATTGGTACAGGTAACAGGTGGTCAATGGTATGGGATTACACGATTCATGGCACCAAGAAATCCTTGGATGGGTAGAGCTGCTAAAGCAACAACAACTGGTAGAATGGATTTTGGGGCAGGTAACGAAACTTTCCAGAAATCTTTTACTGCTAGCCCTGATTGGGAAGAATTAAAAACAATGTTAACAGATGTACTCAACGGTGGCGATGCTATTATAGATAAACTTACTTACTAATGGGTTCTATTATGCAAATGTTTGGTTTGCTGTTTATTATCTTTTTAAGTTTTGCATTTCATTGTGTAGTCTATGAAGATGATTATGTAAAGAAATGGTATTGGAAAGTATTACTAGGTGGTGGTATTTTAGCATTAGTATTTGCAGGAGTTATGGGTTATTGATTGTTAATAACTTTTTAAACAAAACAAGATTTTATAGTAGGAAACCAACAAAAAATGATTATATTTATATTATAATAATTAAAACGGAAACTATGGAAGTAGGAGATCAAGTAAAAATAGTTAAGAAGTGGTTAAATAGCCCAGCTGAAGCAAAGCTAACATTCACAGTTCTAGAGATAAATGATAATAGAGTTGATATACAAGTAAATGGCTCAACATTAAGATTCGTTCCAATCGAAAGAGTAGATCTAGAACATATAGAAAAAATCTAAATTGTTAATAACTTTTTAAACAAAACGTGAAACTATAGTTCAAAACCCAACAAAATTGATTATATTTATACTATAATAATTAAACAAACGGAAATTATGAAACATGAAATATTTGAAGTAGGAGGCTGTGTAAGGGATGAGATCCTAGGAGTTTCTACAAAAGACATCGATTTTACATTTGTACTCGGTAATACTGATATGACAGTAGATCAAGGCTGGGATGAAATGTTAACTTTTCTAAACTCCCAAGGATTCAAAATATTCTTAGAAACAAAGGATTGCTTTACTGTTCGTGCAATGTTCCCAAAAGGACATCAACATGAAAGTTTAGTAGCTGATTTTGTTATGGCTAGGAAAGAAGTAGGAGTTATAGCTGGTACAAGAAAACCTATATTAGAATTAGGAAGTTTATCAGATGATTTAAGGAGAAGGGATTTTACTGTCAATGCACTAGCAAAAGATAGCAATGGAGTTATCATAGATGAATGGAACGGAATACAAGATCTAAAAGAAATGGTATTAAAAACTCCATTAGATCCAATCATAACTTTAGCTGATGATCCATTAAGATTACTTAGAGCTTTAAGATTTAGTATAACTAAAGGATTCAGCATAGATGAACCTTTAATGGAAGCTATGTTACAACCTGGCTTATTAAGAAAATTACAAGATGTAGTTTCTCAAGAAAGAATCAGAGAAGAAATTCAAAAGATGATGAAACATGATACTATCAAAAGTATAAAGCTTATACAAGAAGTTCCAGGATTATTAGAAGTTATATTTACAGATGGCATGTGGTTAATGCCAACAACTAAAATAAAATAATTATGAAAACATTCAAAGATTTAGTATTTACAAAATATGAATATGGTTTAATAAATGGCAAATGCGAATTCTCTAATGGATTTTCAATTAGTGTATCTGCTGGTAAATTCCCATACAGTACTCCTAGAGAAGATTTGGATTCAGAAAAAGATTACTCTTCTTTTGAAGTAGCATTAAAAAACCCAGATGGTGATTTTATTACAGGTGAATTATTACAATCTATGGATGATGTATGTGGCTGGTGTAGTAGAGAAGATATCAACAATATGATGGAATTAGTAGCAGAACAGTAGTATGCCTAAGATTCAAATAAAATCTCATATGGGTATTGCATTCTCGACAATAGGTGGTCAAAAATACTTATTCCCAGGATGGATCCCAGTTGAAGATCATATTTCTTTTGATGATGTTGAGGTAACAAATCCTTATGCTAATCTTAAACCAAAGACTTATACAATTACTGGATCAAGAGGGGATAGATATACTGTAACAAACCGAAATGGAAAGTACTCATGTGATTGCCCTGCTGGTAAATTCAGAGGAACATGTAAACATTCTTTACAAGTTCAAAAAGAATCGGCCTCGGTTGAATAAATAAAGAAAAATAAACTATATTATTATGGAAAAGTTAAAACAATTATTTACAAAGGTTGCAGGATGGATTGATTCAAAAGGATTCTCTGCATTGTTATCATTAGGTTTAGGATTAGGACTTTGGGTATTTGGTTATCAAGTTTACGCAGGAATTGCATTCGGTGTATTTTTAACTAGAAACTGGGATCTTCTTAGAGGGTTGGTAAAGAAATAAACAAACGAAATGAAATACATAAAAATATTTGAACAAATTAATGAAGCAGCTATACCAAAGAGTATGACGAAGCAAGACTTTAAAGATGTTATCAACGGGGATCAAGTTGAGTTAATAGACAAAAATGGTAAAAGATTCGGTGGAACTACCGAAGGAGAAAATCATGAAGTGTTTTTTACTAATGGAAAGCAAAACCGGGAACTGCTAAAAAAAATAGGAGAGGAATCTTTTATTAAACAACTACAACAATTTTACAATATCAAAGTAAAAGAAGTACTATAAAACAAACGACATGAAATACATAAAAATATTTGAAGAGTATATAACTGAGGCAAAGCAATTTGGTGTCAAAGATATAATGAAGGCACTCAAGAACAAAGAAGATTGGGGTGATACTGCTCAGCAAGTTTATATGAAAGGTGGAAACCTTGTATATGTCGACACTTGGTTTTATGGTGAAGCTAAAGCAATGAAGCAGTTAGAAGATTCTTGGAAGAAGGGTGGTAGTAATTATGATTTTTGGAATAAAGAATATGGTGTTGATTTTAAAATAGTAGATACTTTTTCTGAAATCAAAGCTCAAGGGAAGCATAAAAAATTAACATCTGATGGAATTGTTGGTGTTGTATTAAAAGTTACACCTGGTAAAGTTGTAGAATCTATTGATGAAGCAAAGAAATTTAAAATTGGTAATATGTGGTCAAGTGATTTTGATTATGGTGGTATGTTAGCGGCAGGTTTAAAGGTTGATGTTAATACGCCTATCAAAAAACTTAATAAATTATTCGATTCTTTTACTGATGTGAATTATCACACCGAAGCAAAAAGTTTAGGCATAGCAATTGATTGGATAGAAGATGGCGACAAGAAAGGTGCTAAAGAATATATGGACATGTTTCATAAAGCATGCAAAGAAGCATTAAAAACTAATGAAGCCGCTAAAGATTATGGAAATAAGATAGACCTTAAAGATTTTAAGAAAATCAAAAAAGGTTCAAAGATCCAATATATGGGTGGTCCTGTTGAAGTAGTAGATAATAATGGATTTGTTTTAAAACTAAAAGGCGAGGATGGTAAAATAACTACAGTTAACAAAAACCAATTTGATCATGGTGGAAGAATTAGCGAAGTTGCTTCATCAACAGACGGTGGCGATAAATCAAACGGTAACTCTCATCATGAAGATCATAAAGGAAAAAACATAGCACAGCATTGGAAAGATACTTATGGAGAAGACTTCCATTCAAAATATCCAGCAGTAGCGAAAATAGTAAAAAGTAGACCAGGAATGGACAAGCGAGAATTGAAAAGGATCTGGGATGAAACTTACGGTGAAAACTTTGAAGAACAATACCCAGCACTTTGGCAAAAAATAGATTAAACATGAAACATATACAAACATTTGAAAGTATCAATGAAGCTAGTAAATTTGCTTTCACTGAAGCAGAAATAAAAAAAGCAGCAGAGACTTTAGCTAAGGCTATGTCAAAGGTAGATAAAGTAAAAGTGGCAGTGCATGACTTTGAATATGATAAAGGAAAGGGTGCAGGTTTTGAACTGTCATGGGATGGTGAAAAATTTGATGGTGGTAGTTATTATATTAAACCTAATGGTGATGTTATTAACGCTGCAGTTGGCGGTGGGACTAAATACGGTACTATGAAATCTAGTGAAAAGGATTTTATGAAAGGTATTAAAGATAGTTCACACAGTATGAGAACTAACGAAGCTGCTTTAGTAATTGAAGGTGGTATGTCTGATATTTACCAACTTGCAGATGAGTCTAAAGATGAAGCAGCATTTATCAAAGACTTCTTCAAAGAATTCGGAGATAAAGTTAAGAAAACTGCTGACTCAATAAAATGGGCAAAAAGTATATATGCAGACTCTATTGCGTTAACACTAGAAGGCACGTTAATAGATCTTAGATTAGTTAACGAAAATGTTGAGGATGATATCGAGGAAGCATTAACAAATTGGTTAAATACATTAGCAGACGGTAATCCAGTTGCTATGGCAGATCTTTATTTAGAAAACGGTGTTCTAATAGGAACTCTTGCTGAAGATATCAAACAAGGACGAGAACAGATACAAGGTTATTTCGAAAGGTTCTTAAAGAGTAGCCCAGTAGGTAGTGTAGATAGTTTTATTTTACAAAACTATGGAGACATTTGTATTTCTGATGGTAATTATACATTTGAAATGGATGGTGCAAGTGGTAGTAGGGAATCGGTAACAGCAAGATATACTTATGTATGGAAAAAAGAAAATAAAAAGTGGATGATCGCAACTCACCATTCATCAGTTAATCCATAATATGAACAAGATACCAACATTTAAGGCGTTTAGTAATCAAGCATTAGTTAAAGAAACTTATACTATATTAGAAGGTAGTATAAGTTATGCAGATCTTAGTGATGTTTTGAACGAAGGTATTTTTTCTTTTATTAAAGGCATTTTCATTAACCCAATAAAGAAAAAAGAATTACGAAAACTAGGCGATCAATTATTTAAAACAAAAGTTCAAATTCAAAAATTAGATATTGAAGAAAATGATATTGATAAGAAAGAAGCAGAGCTTAAATCTAAAGATACTGATTATACAGCCGATCCTATTATAGCAAAAGCAAAAACAGCCGAAGACATAAAGAAGCAAGCCTTACAGAATAAAGAAAGTATTATAATAGATCAAATGGATAAGATAGCTGAAGATAATGAAACTTTAACTAAATATGTAAAGAAAGTTAAATTGGAAATTAGAATGAAAGCTAATGAGGCTACTATAAAATTAGCAGATGCTGAGATGGGAAGGATATTAAAAAAGATGCAAAAGAACGATGCTAAGGAAATCCAAAAATTAGATAAAGACTTAGCTAAATTAAAATAACTTATTAAATTTGCCAATCAAGAAATATTTACAGAAAATAAAAGAGGTCTTAATCTATTTTGATTTTGAGCCTTTGTTGTTTATGTGGGTTGCTAGTGATATTCTAAATAATATGGTTCTGTGGACAACCTTATCATATTGGGAAGAACTAGGACAGCCTAACACATACTGGCTTTACTTTACATATCTTATTGGTAGTTTAGGTATGTTAGTGTTTTTGCATAATAAGAAATGGTTAGCAAGATTCATATCATTTTATTTAACAATCTACTTATTCTCAACTATACGATATTTAGTAAATATTTTTAGTGGTGAGGGTGAAGCGTTTACTGTCATAGATGCTAAGAACATTCTGATTACATGTTGGTATGCCTCTATGTGGATTTGGATATTATTTAAAGTAAAAAAGGAAATCTTACATAAAACACTATCATGACAGAAAACTTAACTACAATTATAATTACAGCAATATCTGTTATCTTCGGAGCAGGTGGTTGGAAGTTCTATGAATTCTTGATTCGTAGTAAAAGAGAAAAGGCAAAAGACGATCACAGTGAACAAACTATTTATAGAGATGATCTAATTTCAAGAGTAGAGAAATTAGAAAAGGATAAAGATAATTGTACAGAATCTTTGATGGATATGAAAGTTAGTGTTGCTTCTTTAACAGTTAAGGTTGAATTCTTAGAAAAAGAAAACGACAGATTAAAAATCCGACTATCCAAATAACATCATCTAAGACGGTGCAACTTTTATTTATATGTATATATGTTTATACTAAAATAAATCTCTAGCACCTCTCTAGCATCTTTAGACAATGTCTAAAACCCACTATGCTATTACATTTTACATAAAACAAATTTAATTTATTACATATAATAATAAATAGGTTTAAACTATGCACAAAATATATGGATAACTTTATAGATCAAGCAATTTATAACTCCTACATGATAATTGCAGGAGAACTAACATTCGAAGAAATAGTAGAACATTGTAGGATAAAAACAGGAGATAATGAGGACATTGTTGATCCACTATCTTTACCAGTTTTCTTCATTAATCCAGGCGAGGCCTACGACAATGAAGACTTAGATGCAATGATTAAATCATTCGAAGAAACAGAAGAATACGAAAAGTGTTCTGTATTATTAAAATTAAAAAAGTAAAAATGAAAACAACAAAAACAACAATGAAGAAATTCCTTTTGAATTATAAAGGTAATAAGTATAAAGCCAATACTTTAATTGGTATAGTAATAAAATTTGTATTAGGTAAAAAAATAATACCATTTAGAAAACCAAAAACAAACTAAAGATGATCATCTATTACATGTTAGGTTTTTTTGTAATTTGTCTAGTCATTACTATATGGAGTTTTAGTATAGCAGAATCAATGCCTGATGATTATGATCTTAGACCTGATGATATTTGGCCACCAGATCAAAAACCTACAGTATTAAGTGAAGATGATTATAAAATATTTAAAGAACATCTTGATAATCCAAAAGAACCTAATACTAAATTAAAAGGAGCAGCAAAATTATATAAAGATGGCAAAAAGTAAAATAGTACAAGAGTACAAGGCAGCAAAACCAAAGGAAGTACGATATGCAATATTTGAGAATTACTTCTTTGGGTTGAGTGGAGCAGTAATAGTTCCATTCATTGCAATGAGAATTGATATAGCAGTACTTATAGGTTATATGATACATTACTTTTATATTAGTAAAGTTATCAACCGACCTAAGTACACGACAAGTTTAGCTAAGTTTATCTTATTCCCAATCCCAACTGCATTAGGTGCATTTACTGGTTATAAAATAGCTTACTTTGTTTCACAATATTTAACACAATACATTCAGTAAATGGAAGAAGATTACGGTACAACAATAGATGAATACTACCAAGCTCTCCTAATAACAATTCTTAAGCACGGTAAAGAAAAGAAAGATAGAACTGGTACTGGAACAAAATCAATTTTTGGTTATACCATTAAACATGATATGTCTCAAGGGTTTCCTTTACTAACAACAAAGAAGATCGCTCATAAGTCAATGATAACTGAACTTAAGTGGTTTCTTAAAGGAGATACAAACATTAAGTACTTAGTTGATCACGGCTGTAATATTTGGAACGGTGATGCATTTAAGAACTACTGTAAAATAGTTGGTTCATATGAAGAACCTGACTATGATGTACATATAGATGATCCTAAAGAAAATCGTATTAGGTTAATGACTATACAAGAATTCACTAATAGGATTAAAACAGATAACGAGTTTGCTAGTAAGTGGGGAGAACTTGGACCTATCTATGGAGCACAGTGGAGAGACTGGGTATCTAATACTGTTATTAAAACTAATTTTAAAGATCCACTATCTGGTGAAGATACTTATGTTGATGGAATACAGCACATAGATCAAATTAAAAATCTATTAGAAGAACTTAAAACAAATCCAGATTCAAGAAGGTTAATAGTATCTGCATGGAATGTTGGGGAACTTACTGAAATGTTATTACCACCTTGTCATTATGGATTCCAAATGTATACGACGGAGTTAACACTGAGTGCTAGGCGAATTGTATATGCCGAATTTCTAAAGAAGAGTACTCATTTTACAAAAAACTTAGGGCATATTGATTTAGATAATGCCGAGGTTCCTAGAAGAAAGCTATCTTTAATATGGAGTCAACGAAGCTGTGATGTTTTTCTAGGACTTCCTTTTAATCTTGCAAGCTATGCACTGTTGTTAAAATTAATAGCAGCAGAAGTTAATATGATTCCTGATCAATTGATTGGTAACTTAGGAGATACTCATCTTTATCTTAACCACATAGAACAAGCAAAGGAACAAATAAACAGAGACCCAATGATGTTATCGGAATTGTCTGTTTCAAATGTAAATATATTAGAAGGAGAATTTGATGTTAGTATAAGTGATTACATCTGTCACCCAACAATTAAAGCACAACTTAGTAATTAATAAAATGAGATTCAGAACAGGTAAATATGCAGGCATGACATTGGAACATGTTAGAAAGATTGCTCCGTGGTATATTCAATGGGTACGTGAAAACAGACCAGAGATGTTAAGGGAACGTACTTCAAGTAAACCCAAACCACCACCAAAAATAGTTGAGCCACCTGAAGATGATGGCAAATATAAAATGCAACCTAATTATGATTTTGAATCGGAATACATCAAATCAGAGGAAAAACCATTTGGGATGAACTTTCCAACTAAAGACAAAGATGATGGCTAAAATAAATAATATGGAAGAATTAGCAAAAGAAATAGTAGAAGTTACTAATACAACAATGAATGACTACGACGCAGTAGAAGAAATAGTTGAGATATTAAAAGAACATTTCAAAAAAGTTAAATCAATCAAAATGTTAAATAAATCCAAGCAACATGCCAAATAGTGTGGTTTTAAATGTAACCACTCTTTAGGACCGTTTAGTTACGGAGAAGGGGAGAAGGTTTCGCTACCACTCCCCTTTATAAATATACAGTAAATAATTAAAATATATGAGTAAACAGATGAAGGGTATATTAAAAATCGTAACAATAGTTATAACTATAACAACGATAGTATGGGGAGCAGCAGGACTAAGAAAGAGTGAAAGAGTAGATATTTCAAAAAGGATTAAGAAACATAATGAAGCTACACAAGAACATAATAATTCAATGTTTCCTTCTGTAGCAAAACCAGCAAATTCAAAAGTTACTATATTCGCTGGAGACAGTGTAAAGGTTATAGCTCCTAGGACTATAAATGTTTTATGGCAAGAT
>Ga0307998_1001096_pt1 | contig 14775 bp, 16 predicted proteins | sample Davwhametageno37_FD_203147 | JGI IMG/M metagenome (GOLD analysis project Ga0307998, IMG submission 203147) | Marine microbial communities from Davis Island wharf, Antarctic Ocean - #37 | ecosystem: Environmental > Aquatic > Marine > Unclassified | place: Antarctic Ocean: Davis Island wharf... | reverse complement strand
TTTTAGCTTTTTTAGCTTTTTTCTTTGTAGCCATCTTTAGCTCCCTGTTTAAGTTAAACGAATCAAAGTGATTCGCTGTTAACTTATTTTTATTTTTTTATACAAGTGATGTCAATTCATTAATTAAAGAACAATTTTAGATTTTTTAAAAAATTTTTATTAATTAAATAGATTTTTTAATAAGTAAAAAAGTAAGAGTTTATGCGCTTAGTAACTCATCTTAAAAAGTGAATTAAAAAAGTTTTTCAAGTTCTATTTTGTATTTTTTTATAACTTTATATCTTTTTAGTTTTAAAGTCGGCGTCATCATATTATTTTCAATTGAAAACTGATCTTTAATTATAATAAATTTTTTTATTTTTTCTATTTTAGTTAAATTTAAATTTATTTTTTCTATTTCTCGTTGAATTTTTTCTTTAGAACTATTTTTATGCTCAGAACTTAAAGCTATTAGACTAACTAAGTACGGCTTACTATCACCATAAACTAAACTTTGTTCTATAAAATTGGATTTATTTAGATTATTTTCAATTTTAATTGGTGAGATATTGTCTCCACCTGTGGTTATAATAATATCTTTCTTTCTATCTGTTATCTTAAGGAATTTTCCATCAAACTCTCCTATGTCACCTGTGTAGAGCCATCCATTTTTTAAAACTTTATTTGTTTCTTCTTCATTTTTCCAATAACCCAACATAACATTCTCACCTTTAACAAGTATCTCTCCATCATCAGCAATTCTAACTAAATTTCCTCTAAATGGTGAACCTACTGTTTCAACTCTAATATCTTCAATTGAGTTACAGCTTACAACTGGTGAAGCTTCTGTTAAACCGTAACCTTGTAACGTTGGTAAGCCAACAGCATTTAAAAATGAACCTACCTCTTTATCTAGTGCTCCACCGCCTGAAATAAAGGTCTTTAAGTTTCCTCCAAATTGATCTTTAATTTTTTTCCTTACTAATTTTTCACAAATAAAATTAATTAAATTTTCAATTAATGAAAATCTTTGTTTATTTAATTTTTTCTTTCCCAGATGAACAGTTTGATTAACTAGTAGTTTTTTTAATCCTGTAGCCTTACTAAATGATGCGTTGATTCTTTGGTATAAATTTTGATAAAACCTTGGCACAGCTGTCATTATCTCTGGAGAACAATCACTCATATTTTTAATCAACTTGTCTATGCTTTCAGCATAAAATATCCTCGCCCCAACAACTATCTGCACAAACTGAACTGTGTGCTCATATGAGTGTGACAAAGGTAACCAGGTTAAAAATTTTGGTCTTTTTGAAATAAAGGTTTTTAATAATCCATATGCTCCCTCACAATTATTTAGTATTCCACCATGACTTAGCATTACCCCTTTTGGATTTCCCTGAGTTCCAGAAGTATAAATTATACAAGCCATATCTTTTCTTTGAATTTTTAAATCAGAAAAATTCTGATTATTGTAATTATTCTTTTTAAAAATATCGTGGATTTTTATATTTAATTCTTCATTAATATTTTCACCATTTTCAAAGAAAATAATCTTTTTAATAAAATTTTTTTTTGGAATTATATTTTTAAGCTTTTCATACTGAGTTTGATTTGAAATTATAATAATTGCTGGCGTACAGTCGTCAATGATATATTCATAGTCTCTTTCTGTATACGTTGTATAGGTAGGCACTGTTACTCCACCTGAAAGCATAATTGAAAGATCTGATATCATCCATTCGGGTCTATTTTCTGATACTAATAAACATCTATCACCTTTTTTAATATATTTGGATATTTCTTCAGATAGCCTATTAATATTTGAATAGACGTCTTCCCATGAGTATTTTATTTCAGGTTCTTTTAATGATTGTAAGAAAATACTTTCTTTATTTTGTTTTTGATATTGTTTGTAGAACAATTCTAATAAATTATTTATTTTATTTACTTCCATAAACTTTTGGTGGGCGAAGAGAGAATCGAACTCTCACTTCTTACGAAACACGATTTTGAGTCGTGCGCGTCTACCAGTTCCGCCATTCGCCCTAATTTTTAATTATTATACATAAAATTAAATAGTATAAGAACTTATTTTATATTAAAACCAAAAAATGTTTATTAAATTATATCAAAGATCTTTGCAACTTGCTGCACACAGGAGTTCTAAAATGTTCTTAGCAATTGTGTCCTTTATGGAAAGTTCTTTTTTTCCAATCCCACCCGATGTCATGATTATACCAATGGTTATAGCTAAAAAAAATGATTACTTAAAAATTTTTTTGATTGCTACACTTTTCTCTACCCTTGGTGGTGTATTGGGTTACTTTATTGGCTCATATTTTTTAGATATTGGAATGAGGGTAGTAGAATTTTATGGCTACGAAGATAAAGTTCTTAGCCTTAAAGATAGCCTAACAAAGGGAACCGGACTTTATATTTGGTTAGCTACTTTATTTCTTGCTGGTTTCACTCCTCTTCCCTTTAAAGTATTCACAATAACCAGTGGAATGATTGGTTTTAACTTATTCATATTTTTCTTTATATGTTTAATCTCTAGAGGTTTGAGATTTTTTATAGTTTCTTATCTCTCATTTAAATTTGGTGATACATTTAACAAATTTATGCAAACTGAAGCTGCAAAATGGTTTACGATTTTGGGTATTTTGATTGTAATTATAGTAGGTGCAATATATTTTGTGACTAAATAATATGTCCAAAATTAAAAACAAAACGATATTTAATTTAATACTGTTATTTAGTGTTTTTGCTCTAATTGCTGCATACTTTATTCAGTATGTTCTAAAACACCAACCGTGCAACTTGTGTTTAATTGAAAGAATACCTTATTTTTTGGCAATAATAGTTATTTCGATTTGTTTATTTACCAGGAAATTTGAAAAGCTCTCTTTAGTAATTTTAAGTTTAATATTTTTTTTTGCAACTTTAATAGCTCTTTACCACTTTAGTATAGAACAAGGATTTATTAGAGAGTCCTTAGTTTGTAATTTAAATACTGAAAGCAACAACTTGACAAAAGAAGCTCTTTTAAATCAATTAAAAACAGTGCCTGTGAGCTGTAAGGATGTAACCTTTAAAATTTTTGGCTTATCTCTTGCGACTTTTAATATTTTTATTACCTTGATATTGGGTGTTATAACAATGAAACTTTTTTTAACTTATGAAAAAAACAGATAAAAACAAAGTAAAAGAATTTATTAGAGTGGATCATGCTGGTGAGCGTGGGGCAATAAAAATTTATGAAGGACAATTATTAGCACTCAACACATTTATAAAAGATGATGACCTAAAAAAAAAAATTGAAAAAATGAAAGTTCATGAAGAAGAGCATTGTGATTATTTTGAAAATGAGATTAAAAAAAGAAATATCAAACCTACAAAATTCTTACCTTTATGGGATTTACTTGGTGTTGGGCTGGGATTTGGTTCAACAATATTGGGAAAAAAAGCCGCTATGCTTTGCACTGCCTCAGTTGAAGAAGTTATAGACGAGCATTATTTAAGTCAAATCAATGAATTAGAAAATGATGAAAAAAAATTAAAAGAGAAAATTATTAAGTTTAGACAAGATGAGCTACACCATAAAGATATAGCTTATGCAGAGGGGGCAACAAAAAAAGGTTTGTATTCTATTTTGGATAAAATAATTAAAACTGGATCAAAGATTGCCATCAATATTTCCGAAAAAATATAATCAGGCTTCCAGCTCAACATCCCAATACAAATAATCCATCCAACTCTTGTGAAGGAAATTTGGTGGAAAGTGTTTTCCATTTTTATGTAAGTCTTCAGTCGAAGGTTGAAAAGGGTCTTGATTAAGTGTCATGTCAGAATTCTTCAATAACCTGCCACCTTTTTTTACATTGCATGAAGAGCAGGCGGTAACAACATTATCCCAATTTGTCTGTCCTCCTTTAGATCTTGGAAGCAAGTGATCAAATGTCAGTTCTTGATCATCTCCACAATATTGACATAAAAACTTATCTCTTAAAAAGACATTAAACCTAGTAAAGCTTGGATTGGATTGTGGCTTGATAAAGCTCTTTAAAGCAATTACGCTTGGTAACTTCATGTTAAATGATGGGCTTCTTATAATTCTTTCATAATTACTTACTATAGTTACTCTATCTAAGAAAACTGATTTTACTGAATCTTGCCAGCTCCATAATGACAACGGATAATAACTCAATGGCCTATAATCAGCATTTAAAACTAACGCAGGACATTTTTCTAAGGAAAGATTTTGATCAGTAAAAAACATCATAAAATCCTAACTTAAAAAGATTATTTTATCAATAAATAGAATGCTTTCTAAATCTGGAAATTCTTTTTTATATAGTGCAATGCTACACTAGAAGCTTCAACTGGAATTTGATGTTCACAATTTTTTAACATTTTTGTCTCAACTTTAACATCATTTCTAATCAAAAAATCTTTTGCCTCTAATAAAAAAGTTGGCGAAACAACAGTATCTTTATCTCCATGTAATAAAAGCATTTTGGTTGATGAGGTTTTTCTTTTAATGAGATCTTCTGTATCTATTACTTTTCCTGAAAAACCAATAATACAATTATAGTTTTCAATGCTAGTTAGTCCTAAATTTATAGACATCATGCAACCCTGACTAAAACCAGATAAACAAATTTGTGAACTTGTTAAATCATATTCATTTTTTACTTCTTCAATAAATTGTTTAAGCTTTATTTCAGCTTTTTTAGATTGGTCTAAAATATATTCTGGATCATCTCTGGTTAAATCGAACCACTGATAACCAGTTGGATTGATTTCACATTTTTCATGTCCGTTTGGACATAAAAAGATAGCATTAGGTAGAAACCTTTTCCAATTTAAGGTTAACATGCTTATATCTTTTCCATCTCCTCCATATCCATGAAGTAAAATAACCGCATGTTTAATTGACATATTATTTTCTGGTTTTATAATTGTAGTTGTTAGACAAAATGTCATAGATGTTTTATTATGTTTTTTTATTTAAAAAAACACACTACAGTATAATTATGATTTCTGGAACATTAGTAAAAATTCTTGGTATAGTACTTTTGATAGTTGTTGCTGTCGTGTTAGTTCTGGGAATTGGAACTCTATTTAAAGGGGGAGAGACTAGTAAAAAACACTCAAACAAATTAATGCAGTACAGAGTACTTTTTCAATTTATAGCTATAATTGTTTTGGTTTGCTTTGCCTATTTTTTTAAAAATTAATTAAAAAACTCTAGCCAATTAATAAATTCTTCATCACTAAAATCAATAGATCCTATAATTCGGGCAAATTCTTTTCCCTCTTTATTGAACAAGATTGACGTTGGAACCCCCCTTAAAGCAAATTTTTTTGCTAATGTAATGGGCGAATCAATATAAATATCTAAGTTTTTAATATTTAGTTCTTTAAAAAAAAATTTAGATTTAGATACATCTTCTTGACCAATATTTATTGGAAAAATTTTTAAGTTATTAAATTTAGTATTTGATTGAAGGTTATCTAAAGATGGCATCTCCTCCTTACAAGGAGCACACCATGTCGCCCAAAAATTTATTATTATCAGTTTTCCTTTAAAATCATCTAAATTGACGCTTTTTTGATTTATATCCATAAAGGTTACATCCTCGTATAATTTTGGATTTTTTATTAGAACTAAATTTTTTAAGTCAGATTTTTCAAAAGCATAACTAAAGTTAGCTGTTGTTAGGTATATAAATATTATTAATAATTTCATACTAAATATGTATAATTAATTACCATGGTAAAAAATAAAAACAATAAGGCAATATGGGGTTCAAGAATAAAAAATAATGCCTCTACATTATTTCAAAAAGTGGGTAATTCAATAAACATTGATAAAAAACTTTTTAAGGAAGACATCTTGGGTTCAATTACTCATGTTGAGATGCTATTTAGACAAAAAATTATTTCTTTTAAAATTAAAAATAAAATAATTTATGGACTAAACAAAATAGAGAAGGAAATTTTAAGAAATAAATTCGAATATAATAAGAAATATGAAGATATTCACATGAATATTGAAAAAAGATTATTTCAAATAATTGGTGAAGAGGCGGGATATGTCCACACCGCAAGGTCTAGAAACGATCAAGTGATTACTGATTTTAAAATGTGGACCACGTCAGCCACTAAAGAAATTAATAAAAACTTAGATAACATTATAAAAACAATTCTTAAAATTTCAGAGAAAAATATTGAAACAGTGATGCCTGGGTTTACACATTTAAAAAATGCTCAAGCAGTATCATTTGCACATTATTTAATGGCTTATGTGGAAATGTTTGTAAGAGATAAAAAAAGATTTTCTTATAACTTAGAGAGTTTATCAGAGTGCCCTCTTGGTGTTGCGGCTTTAACAGGAACTTCTTTTAATATTGATAGAAATTTTACTGCAAAAAAATTAGGATTTAAAAGACCAACAAACAACTCGATAGATACTGTTGCTGACAGAGATTTTGTTCTAGACTTTTTATATGGTGTGTCCGTTTGTTCCATGCATATTTCAAGAATAGCAGAGGAGCTAATTATATGGAACTCAGATGGTTTTAATTTGATTACTCTTTCGGATAAAGTTGTTACAGGATCCTCAATAATGCCACAGAAGAAAAATCCTGACTTATTAGAATATTTAAGGGGAAAAACTGGCACAACTTATGGAAATTTATTTTCAATGTTAACCATACTTAAGGGTCTTCCCTTATCCTATTTCAAAGATTTACAAGATGATAAGGAGATACTTTTTAAATCTAATGATATTCTTAACAGCTGTATTGCAATTCTTAACGAAGTTTTAAAAAACTTACGTCCCAATAAACAGCAAATGTTAGATCTTGCAAATTCAGGCTATATTACAGCTACAGATTTGGCAGACTATCTTGTTACAAATCATTCAATGCCATTTAGAAAAGCTTATCAAGCTACAGCAATGATTGTTAATTATGCAGAAAAGAAAAAGAAAAAATTAAATGAACTCAGCATTGAGGAACTAAAAAAAATTGAACCTAAGCTTACAACTGAAGTATTAAAGATATTTGATGTAAAAAACTCTGTAAATTCAAAAAAATCTTATGGCGGAACATCTTTTGATAATATTAAAAAAATGATAATAAAATATAAAAAAAAATAAAATGATAAAAAAATTAATTTTAATTTCTATATTCTGCAGTTTGTTATTATCTTGTGGAATAAAAGGAGACCCTAAATACAAGGCTACCAAAAACAGTATTCATACAATTAGGATTTGATGAAATATATTAATAAAAGTCTTTCTATTGAAAAAATTAAAGTTCAAGATATTGCTAAAAAATTTGGTACACCTATCTACTGCTATTCATACAAACAGTTAAAAGAAAATATAAAAAATTTCAAAAAAAACTTTAAATCATTTTCACCCCTAATATGTTTTGCAATTAAATCGAATACTAATGTAAATCTAATTCGAGAAATTAGAAAATTTGGATTAGGTGCTGACGTGGTCTCATTAGGAGAATTAATGATAGCACTTAAAGCTGGTATAGACCCAAAAAAGATAGTTTTTTCAGGAGTGGGAAAAACATCAAATGAAATAAGCTATGCAGTTGATAAAAAAGTTTTGTTAATAAATGCAGAGTCTAAAAGTGAGATTAATGAAATTGAAAGAATCGCCAAGTCTAAAAATAAAATTGTAAATATCGGCATTAGATTAAATCCAAATACAGATGCCAAAACTTTAAAACAAATTTCAACTGGTAAAAAAGAAAATAAATTTGGTGTAGATGAAAAAACATTTTTTGATCTTGTGAATTATTCGAAATTATCAAAAAATATTAATCTTAAATGTTTAAGTGTTCATATAGGAAGTCAAATTCTAGATCACAGACCATTTGAAAAAATGCTTAAAGTGATAGATAGGATTATTAAAAAAAGTAATTATAAATTTGAATTCATCGATCTTGGTGGTGGTATGGGTATATCCTATGAAAAAAGTAATAAGAAACTAAATTATAAAAAGTATAATGTTGCTATAAAGAAGTTCTTAAAAAATCATAAATCTAAAATTATATTTGAGCCAGGCAGATCAATAGTTGGTAATATAGGTTCACTTGTTTCAAAAGTTATTTATATAAAAGAAAATGATAAAAAAAACTTTATTATATTGGATGCTGCTATGAATGACTTTATGAGACCAGCATTATATGGTGCAATCCACAGAACTTTACCTGTAATAAAAATCAATCAAACGTCAAAAAAAGTTTATGAGTTTGTCGGACCAATTTGTGAAAGCACTGATAAATTTACAACTTTAAAAAAATTTCAAAAACTAAAAGAAAATGACCTTGTGGTAATGTGTGATGTTGGAGCTTACGGGATGTCGTTAAGCTCAAACTATAATGTTAGGCCAAAACCAGCAGAAATATTAATCAAGGGCTCTAAAATTAATCTTATTAAAAAAAGGCAAAAACTAGAAGACTTGATTTAGTTCTTTATAAAAATGATAAGAAACTTTTTATTTTCTCTATTTTTTTTTTCTGGAATTATTTTCATTTCCTTAATATTTTTACCAGCAATCTTTTTACCTAAAGAGATTGTTTTATTTGGTGGAAAAATTATGGGTCATTGGGCTTCTTTTTGCTTAAAATTTTTTTTATCCACTAAAATAATCATTAAAGGCAAAGAGAATATAATTGCAAATAAAAAATTTTTTATAGCAGCTTCTCATCAGTCAATGTTTGAAACTTTTTTTTTACAAACAATTTTTAATTCTCCAGTTTTTATTCTAAAAAAAGAGTTATTAAAGATACCCATATTTGGTTGGTATCTTAAAAAAATTGGATCAATATCAATTAAAAGAAATAAAGTATCAAAAGAAAATCTTGGTTTTTTTGATGATATATCAAAACAAATCAATTCGTCAAACAGACCATTAATAATTTTTCCACAGGGTACAAGATTGACACATGAAGACAGAACACCTTTTAGAAAAGGTTCTAGTAGAATCTATGAAGAGCTAAAAATTTCATGTCAACCAATAGCAATTAACTCTGGAAATACATGGCCAAAAGTGGGTCCAAAAAAGATTAATAAAATTTTAACCATCTCAATTTTAAAACTTATTGAACCTGGACTAAAAAAAGAAATTTTCTTAAAAGAATTAGAGAGTGCTATTTACTCTGAGCTAGACATTCTAAATTAGCCCTTCATAGGCATTACAACAAAAATACTATCAAAATCACCTGGATCTTTAATTAGAGCTGGAGATCCAGTATCATTAAAGAAAATTTCAATTTTATCTCCATCTAGTTGTGAGGCTACATCAATCAAATATCTAGAATTAAAACTAATTTCTAAATCATATTCAAATTTTACACTTAGACTTTCTTTTCCATCACCACTGTTAGTGTTGTTAACTGATAAATTTAAAACATCTTTCGATAGATTAAATTTTACTCCATCTTTTTTATCTAATGAAACTGAAGCAACTCGATCAACTGAGTCTAAAAATAATTTTAGATCTATTTCTAATTTCTTTTGATTATTTTTTGGTATCACTTGATTATAATTTGGAAACTTGCCATCAATTAATTTGGAAATTAAAATACTATTATTTAATTCAAATTTAATTTTGGATTTAACATTTGAAACTTTTACATCTCCATCATAACTTTCTAGCAAAGCACACAGTTGAAATATCGTTTTTTTAGGTAAGATAATTGGTTCAAAATCTATCTTCTGATCTAATCTTACTTTTGATATAGACATTCTATGACTATCTGTGGCTGCTGCTGTTAAGAAGTTTTTACCTTCTATTTCAGTTTGATGAAAAAAAATTCCACTCAAGTAATGTCTTGTCTCATCATTAGAAACTGAGAATTTACATTTATTTAACAATTTTAATAACTGTTTTGATTTTATAAAAAACTCATTTTGATTAAAGTTCTCATCTGTTAAAGGAAACTCAGATGCACTAATACAATTTAAGTTAAAAACAGATTTATCTGATTCTACATGAAGCTTACTAACATCTGTTAAAGATAGATTAATTTTTTTGCCTGAGGACAATTTTCTTATAATGTCATACATCGTTGATGAAGTGGTAGTTGTATTCCCTTCCTCAATAACTTCTACATTATTAATTTGATGAATGAATATTAAGTCTAAGTCTGTTGCGGTAATTGTTAAATTTGAATTACTGGCGTTTAATAAAACGTTTGATAAAATTGGAAGTGTGCTTCTTTTTTCTATTACACCCTGACAATAATTCAGTGCTTGCTGTAAATCTTGTTGATTAACGTTAAATTTCATTTTCTTTAGTATACAATATTTGGTTTTTTAAGTTATTAATATTGTTAGTCATTTCTGGATCTTTTTCCTTCAATTTTTCAATTGTTTTAACAGAATGTATGATTGTTGTGTGATCTCGATTAGAGAATTCCCTGCCTATTTCTGGTAAAGACTTAGAAGTTAATATTTTGGTTAAATAAATCGCTGTCTGTCTTGGCCTAACAAGATACCTTGATCTTCTTGAAGATAGCATCTCATTTTTACTTATTTTAAAGAACTTACAAACAATAGATTGGATTAAATCAATAGTTACTTTGTTTTCACCTATATTTAGCAAGTCTTTTAAAACAACTTTAACTTCAGATAAATTTGGAACTTTATTGTATATTCTTGAAAAAGAGACGACTCTATTAATTGCGCCAACCAACTCCCTGATACTTGTTGTAATTTCAGTACTAATAAACTTTTGTATTTCACCAGAAATATTTATTTGATTAGAATAAAAAATATTAAGTTCTTCTGTTTTTTGTTTAACAATTTTACTTCTAAGTTCATAATCTGGTTTTTGAATATCAACAACTAAACCACCTGCGAACCTTGATTTAATTCTGTCTTGAATTCTAGATAACTTATTTGGAGCTCTGTCTGCAGAAATTATTACCTGTGAACCTTTATCGAGTAATGCATTAAATGTGTGAAAAAACTCTTCCTGCATCGCTTCCTTACCATTCATAAACTGAATATCATCAATCAATAAGATGTCTGTATTTCTAAAATATTCCTTAAATTTTACCATGTCGTTAGCTTTGATAGATTTAACAAATTGATACATGAATCTTTCTGCAGAAATAAACATCACCTTATTTTTTTCCTTTAAAGAAAGGCCGATAGAATTTAATAGATGGGTTTTTCCCATTCCAACTCCACCATAAATATAAAGTGGATTATAGTGAGAAATATTTTCTGAAACTTTTAAAGAGGCTTCGTATGCTAATTTATTACTTGTGCCAGTTATAAAATTATCAAATCTTTTGTTTGGATCAATTCTATTGTACTGCAAATACGTGTCTTTAATAAATGATACATTTTCATTATTTTCTTTTGATCGAATATTATTTTCAATATCATGGTCATAATTCTTTTCTACAATTTTAAATTCAATTCTTGTCAGGTCTTTTTTATAGACTTTAACAACTTGTAAAATTTGATCTAAATATCTTGAAGTAATCCAGTCTCTTATAAATCTAGTTGAAACAGAAAGTAAGATATAATTGCTCATCTCTTCAACAAAATCTATTTTTCTAAGCCAGCTTTCATAAATATCACTACCTAGTTTACTCTTCATATCTTTTTGAATGAGGCTCCAATCTAGAGCTTCAGAAGAAGTATTTTTTAAATTCTGTGTTGTGTTGTTGCTAGACATAAACTTGTAGGAATAAAGTTAGTTAGAACCAAAATAGAAATTATACAATAAAAAAGTTTGCATATTTAAAAATAAATAAAATCTGTAGGTGAATCATTTTTAACGCGAACAATTATTTTGAAAAGTGTTCTGCTTTTATTGTTAGAAAATTTTTATCACAGTGTTCATTAACTATAAAAATTAATTTTACTAATTTTAAATCTGTGAGTGTGTGATTTATAAATTATAAATTTTACTAATTTAAAATCTGTGAGTGTGTGATTTATAAATTATAAATTTTACTAATTTAAAATCTGTGAGTGTATGATTTATAGAATATAAATTTTACCAAATCAAGATGTGGTATTGTTAGTTAAAAAAAAATCTTATTTGGTATAAGTACTTTTGGTTGAAATTCTTCAGCAACCGTAGGTAGTTTTTATAAGGCTGAAATCTTTTTTGTTATTCTTGAAACATTCCGTGACGCGTTAGCTTTCTTAATAATTCCGGTCTTTGCAACTTTCATTAATTCAGAATTCAACTTTGGCAAGAACTTTAAAGCTTCATCTTTTTTCTTTTCCTCAAGAAGAAGGTTCATTTTTTTTATAGCATTTCTATATTTACTCTTACGAGCCTTATTAACTAGTGTTTGTGTTGCAATTTTTCTAATTCTTTTGATTGCTGATTTTGTGTTTGCCATAAGCGCAGTGGTATAGCTCGAGAATTTATACTGGTCAATAGAATAATTCTCTATTTTTGGCAAGTATTACAAAAGAAAGTTGATCTATTGGATATAAATATTTTTTTTATTTTGCCAGTACATCTTTTTCTTAGACAATTTAGATTTTCCCTTTGATAAACTTTAAATTCTTTTTGAAAATTGCCACTTTCCCCGGAAACATTCTTAAAGTCACGAATACTTGAGCCGCCTTTTTGAATGGCTTTATTGAGCACACTCTTGGAAAAAGTAATAATTTTTTTACACTCTTCTTTCGATAATTTCATTGCATAAATAGCTGGATTAATTTTACTTAGAAATAAAATTTCATTCGCATAAATATTACCAATCCCAGATACAAATTTTTGATCTAATAAAAAACTTTTTATATCTTTTTTTTTATTCAAAAAATACTTTAAGAGATATTCTAAATTAAAATTTTTAAAAAATGGTTCAGGTCCTAGATGACTAAATCTATTTATTAGCTCTTGTTTATTGTCTATAAATTTAAAAAACCCAAACCTTCTTGGATCATTATAAACAACTTTTATATCTTGAAATTGAATTTCAACATGATTATGTTTTTTTGGTAAGTTTGGAGAATTATAAAAACTAGTATTAGTAAATTTATTAAAATTATCTTTTTTGATTAAATGGATAGTTCCTGACATTCCTAAATGAATTAAGCAGAATGAACCATCCGAGAAATTTAAAATTAAATATTTAGAAAACCTTGTAACTTTTTTAATAATTTTGTTTTGCAATAATTCTTCAAATTTTAGAGGAATTTTAAACCTTAAATTTCTGTTTTTAATTATTACTTTCTTGATTCTTTTTTGCTGTATTTTTTTAGCCAATGATTTTTTGACTATTTCTACTTCTGGTAATTCTGGCATTTGACAGTATATTATCAATAAATAATAAAATTAACATGCAACAATATCTTCAAAATAAAAAAGGACTTGTTCAGGGTGTCTTTGATAATGTCTACGATAAATATGATTTAATGAATGACTTTATGTCTTTAGGCGTTCACAGAATTTGGAAAAGAGATTTAATGAATTGGATGAGTCCATCAAGAGATAAAGTCTTAATCGATGTCGCCTGTGGTACCGGTGATCTAGGTAAGCTTTTTTTAGATTTAACCAATAAGGATAGTAAAATTTTTTGTGTAGATCCCAATAAAGGAATGGTTGGCAAAGGTAAAACAAAATTAAATGCTTATAAAAATATTAACTGGGTGATTGCTCCAGCAGAAAAATTACCTATTAAAGATAACTCTTGCGACTATTATACAATTAGTTTTGGTTTACGTAACACAAAAGATCTTAATAAAGCTCTTTCGGAAGCTTATCGTGTTTTAAAACCAGGTGGACGTTATTTATGTTTGGAATTTTCAAAAATTCAAAATTCAAATCTAGATTTTATTTATAAAAATTATTCTAAACTTATTCCTTTAATTGGAAAAGTTGTTGCAGGTCAGAAAGAGCCTTATGAATATTTAATCAAAAGTATTGAAGAGTTTATTAATCAAGAGGAGTTAATTGATCTAATGAAGAAAAATAAATTCGATGATTGCAGTTACAAAAACTTATCTGGTGGAATTGTAGCAATTCACTCTGGCTGGAAAGTTTAATGATTAAAAAAATATATACATTATTTAAATTAGGAAGAAAATTAGCTAAATCTGATATCCTAAATGTTGTTTCTAAATTTAAAAAACCTCCCCTAATTATTAAGATTCTATTTCAAGTACTTTCCTTCTCTTTTTCAAATAATCAAAAAACTAATTTAAATAATACTGAAGGAGAAAGGCTCTCAAAATCACTGCAGTCTATGGGAACAACTTTTATCAAACTGGGACAATTTTTAGTTACAAGGCCAGATATAATTGGGGATGAATTAGCCAAGCAATTAGAAGGCTTACAAGATAGGCTCCCCGCCTTCCCATTATTTGAAGCCAAAGCAATCATTAAAAAAGATTTAGGAGAAGAAACTTTTAATTCAATAATAGATTTAAGTGAACCTGTTGCAGCTGCCTCAATAGCTCAAGTTCACAAAGCCAAAATTAACGATAATGGTACAATAAAAGATGTCGCTATTAAAATTTTGAGGCCAGATATAAAAAAAATATTTAATGAAGAAATAGATGCGTTGATGCTTTTTGCTTTTTTCGTAGAATCATTTGTTAAAAAAACAAAAAGATTAAAATTAATTGAAGTTGTTTTTTTGCTTAAAGAAATAACTAACCTTGAAATGGACTTAAGATTCGAAGCTGCTGCTGCAAATGAATATGCTGAAAACACAAAGAACGATGCGGGTTTTAGAGTTCCTGTAATTTACTGGAACTTTACAAGTGAAAATGTAATGACAC
>Ga0307998_1001092_pt1 | contig 14798 bp, 10 predicted proteins | sample Davwhametageno37_FD_203147 | JGI IMG/M metagenome (GOLD analysis project Ga0307998, IMG submission 203147) | Marine microbial communities from Davis Island wharf, Antarctic Ocean - #37 | ecosystem: Environmental > Aquatic > Marine > Unclassified | place: Antarctic Ocean: Davis Island wharf... | reverse complement strand
TAGCGCAGATGGTACTGCCATCCGGTGGGAGAGTATGTCGCCGCCTTCCTCGAAGACCCATTCACAAGCGTGAATGGGTCTTTTTTTTGTCAGAAAGTTTGCTTTTTATAACCAGCCCCAAATATTAAACATGCTAATTAAAACTATAAGCAATAGTGCTAGTAAACGAAATGTTTTCAATATTTTATTTCGATTAACTTCAGCTTTTTTAAGAAAGTATATTGAAGCAATCGCCAACGAAAGATTTACTAATGTAAGTGTTGTTTGATTAATAGAAATATTAAAAAACATTTTGTTGTATTCCAGAATTTTATCTGCTTGATTTATATAAATAAATTTATTGAATATATATATCCAGGTAAAAAAACTATAGATTGGCATTAAAGAAAATAAGACACCTAGAATAATTTTTTTCATATCTCGTATCAAAATTTCTATTCCAATATAAACATTTTAAATCTTGTAAGTTTTAGTTTATGAATGTAATATCACTTGGTGTTAATTTTTATAAATCAAACTGGTATTGAAATTTGAAGTAAAGCTGACTATTTTCAATTCCATATTTATTATTAGTATTTAAAATGGAATAGCCATTTGTACCACCAATATAGAAAATTGTAAACGGATTTGGATTCCATTTTAACAAGGGCTGATAAAAAAAGTTTTCATCAAAGTCATTAAATTCTCCAATAAGTCTAAAAGAAAGAGTGTTGTTAAATTGATAATTGATTTCAGTACGCGTAATATAACCTTTAAAATAAAAGCTGTCATCACTTTTGTTTTTTAACTGAGAGTATCGAAAACTTGGGCTCAAGGTTAATTGTGGAGTAATTTGGAAACTATTAAATGTTCCAATAAACATATTATTACCTGTCGCAGGATTTTCTTCATCGTAAACAATAGACTCACCAATATTTGTGAATAAACGAATGCTTACTTTTTCTGAGGGACTATAGGAAGCAAAAAATTCAAAGTCATGCATATTTGTCCCATTAAATCCTTCAAACTCTTCACTTATGATAAAATTATATTCAATACCTGTTTGAATATTTCCACTTAATTGTAAATCAATAGACGTACCTATATCCTGATATTTAAGGAGGTTTTCATAATTATATCTAATTTCACTTCCAATGTATACACCTAACTGTTTAACATAATTTTTTTTGTTAAAAAAGTGTTGATAGCCATGATTACCACTTAAAAAACGCATGCTATTTTGAGTTACAAATCCTATAGGTGTTTGATAATATGGAGAATACTGTTCGTACTCAATTTCAGAATTCCAATTTTTTGTGTTTCGCTGAACGGAAAAGTAGAATGCATCTCCTTGGCTTTCTTCTCCATCCAATTCGGTGTTTTTATCTTTAATTTGTTCGTTTTCATCAATCCAATTTGCTATTGGCTCTTGTGTAATACTTTTGTTAAATTCAAAGGAAGCAGTATATGATTTTTTAAATCGATAGATACCATCAATTCCAATAGTATTTCCTGAACCACCTTCTTTGAAAAAGCGGTTAGTCGTTAGAAAGCCTATATTACTTCCGCGATCAAAGGTGCGTTGGTATCTAAAAACATTTGAAAATGAAGCACCTCCTTTGCCAAAATAAGATCGATTTTCACCTGCAATTAAATAAGGAGAGGCTTCGTCATAAGCAGCTAGCCAATAAATGCGTTGCTTTTCTCCTTGAGTAATTAGTTTTGAGGAAAAAATAGGCTTGTTTATGGACCTTGTATAAACAGTGTTTAGTCTGGTGTAAATTATGTCATTTCCTTCATTAAAATAAGCCCTACGCTCTTCAAAGAAAACAGCAAAGGTATTATTGGCTGTTATTTGTGAAACGTCAGCTTCAACTTGAGAAAAATCAGGATTTATTGTATATTCTAAGGAGGTAATATTGTTTAGATCGAAAAGACCACTTAGACCAACATCTCCAAATGGTTTTTCAAAGCTTAGATTTTCATTTTCTTTTACGCCAGAGAACCCCCCAAAAACATAAGGTAATAGACTTACTCTATTTTTTGATTCAATATTCTTTAATGTAATGTTTGATTTTGTTTGACAGGGTAAACAAGGGTTGTTTAAATCAATGGGAAAATTTATATTATGGCTACGGTTCGCATCTGTATAGGTCGAGCGATACAGTAAAACATTCCATTTCATCTCATCAGCTTTATTAAACTGTAGTACTGCAAAAGGAATTTTTAATTCTACATGGTAACTGTTTTTATGCTTACTTGCTTTTGACTCAAAACTGATATTGTAAGTAGGATCGGTATCTCCAGAGGACGAAAATTTCAAATCCAGTTGATTTCCTTCAGGGTTTGATCCCAGTGAGATCATATAGCGTCCATCTCTATAAGTGTCAATTCCAATCAGAACATTATCATCTTCATAGCCTTCGTCTCTATTGCGTATTGAAGAACGCAAGTTTTTCATGTCAGCATAAGCGATAAATCCTACATATAAATCGGTTTTGGAATAAGTAATAAAAACCTCAGTTTCGTGAGCTGATGGTTCATTATTTCCAGGGTCTATTTCATAATTGATCTTGAATTTTTCTGCATTTACCCATTCTTTTTCTGAAACTATTCCATCAAAGGTGGGAAGTGTTTTCTGAGCAGTTAAATACAGTGAACCTAAGAGAAGAAACAAATGACGCATTAAGACAAATTTCCGGTAAATATAAACTAGCTTATTTAATTAACAAGTTTATATTTTTTCAATAAAGTCATTTAACTGAAATCTTCATACTGCCATTAAATCACCAGCCATATTCTTTTGTGGAAGTGTTGATTTTCCCATCAAAAAAGTATCTACTTGATGAGCTGCTTCTCGGCCTTCAGAAATAGCCCAGACAATTAATGACTGCCCTCTTCTACAATCACCTGCTGTAAAAATGGATGGTTTTTGTGTTTGATAATCGTTTTCACCTTTAATGTTTCCTCGCTCGTCTAGTGCTAAACCAAATTGTTCTGGTACTGTTTTTTCGGGACCCGAAAAACCGAGCGCTAAAAGAGCTAAATCACAAGGCCATTCTTTTTCAGAACCTTCTTTTTCAATAAGTTGAGGACGCTCTCCCGGAATTTTTTTCCATTTAACTTCAACTGTTTTTAATCCAACGAGCTTACCAGATTTGTCTCCCACAAATTCTTTAGTCAAGATGCTCCATTCTCTATGGATACCCTCTTTGTGAGAAGAACTTGTTTTCAATTTGAAGGGCCAATATGGCCATGGGTGTTCTTCTGTTCTCCCTTCAGCAGGCTTAGGCATAAGTTCGAAATTAGTGACACTTTTTGCACCCTGTCTGTTTGAAGTTCCAATACAGTCTGAACCTGTATCACCACCTCCAATGACAATAACATTTCGATCTTTAGCAATATATTTTGCTTTACGCTGAATTTGTCCATCTACAGCTTTGTTGTTATGAGGAAGAAATTCCATGGCTTGTTCCACACCATTTAAATCTGAGCCTGGAATAGGGAGACCTCTCTTAATAGTTGCGCCAGTGGCAAGTATCACTGCATCAAATTCATTCTCTAGAGATTCGGCTTTTACGGTTTCCCCAATTTCTACATTGCATTTAAAAATAATACCTTCTGCTTCTAAAACATCTAATCGACGATCAATAATATTTTTTTCCATTTTAAAGTCTGGAATTCCGTAGCGAAGTAAGCCACCGGCTTTATTATCACGTTCAAAAACGGTTACCAAATGCCCTGCCCTATTTAATTGTTGAGCTGCTGCAAGTCCGGCGGGTCCTGAGCCAATAACAGCGACTGTTTTTTCTGTTCTTGATTCAGGAGGTTGTGGTTTAATCCAGCCCTCTGAAAACCCTCTCTCTACAATATATTTTTCGATTAATTCAATTGATACAGGTGGACTTACGATTCCTAATACACAAGCTTCTTCACAAGGAGCAGGGCAAAGTCTCCCTGTAAATTCAGGGAAATTGTTGGTGCTATGTAAAATGGTTAAAGCACGTTGCCATTCGTTTTGGTAAACAGCATCATTAAAATCAGGAATTAAATTTCCTAAAGGACAACCACTATGACAAAATGGAACACCACAATCCATACAACGAGCTCCCTGTTCCTGTAATTCTTTTTCTTTGGGAGCTACTGTAAATTCATTATAATTTTTGACACGCTCCTTTGGATTAACTACCGACTCATTGAGACGGTCAAATTCCATAAAACCTTTAATTTTTCCCATGATTTATACTATTTTTTCACTTTCTTGATCTGCCATCATTTCCAAAGCACGTTTGTAGTCAGTTGGCATAACTTTAATGAATTTTTTACTTGATTTTGGCCAGTTTGATAAAATAGAGGCTGCTTTTGGACTTTTAGTGAAGTCAAGATGGTTTTGAAGAAGCCCTTGTAGTTTTTTATGATCGCTTTCTTGAAGATCTTCTAACTCTACCATTTCTAAGTTAAACTTTTTCTCATCAAAAGAACTGTTTTCATTGAATAGATAGGCAATTCCTCCACTCATACCAGCAGCAAAGTTTCTTCCAAAATCACCAAGAACAACAGCAATTCCACCCGTCATATATTCACAACCATGATCTCCAATTCCCTCTACTACAGCTGACGCTCCTGAATTTCTAACACAGAATCGTTCTCCCGCAATACCGTTTATGTAAGCTTCACCTGCAGTTGCTCCATAGAGGCAGACATTTCCTACAATCACATTTTCATGAGGAACAAACGTTGCTTTTTCTGGTACTTGTGCAACAATAGTTGCACCCGAGAGACCTTTTCCAAAATAATCATTGGCAGTACCTTCAACCTTCATGTAAAGTCCGTGGGTGGCAAAACCACCAAAGCTTTGTCCTGCAGTTCCTTTAAATTTTAAACTCAAAGTGTCTTTTGGTAAGCCGTCTGCCCCATGAATTTTTGAAATTTCATTGCTCAAAATAGCTCCAACCGTTCGATTAGTATTTTTAATATTGAACTCTAAATGTTGTATTTCTTTTCTGTAAAGTGCAGGATGAGCTTTTCTTAAAATATCGAAATCCAGAACGTTCTCTAAACCATGATTTTGTTCTTTAGTATTTCGTTCTTTAACCGAGCTAGGAACTTTAGGCTTGTGTAGAATATTTGAAAGATCAATGCCTTGAGCTTTGTAATGATTCAATGCTTTTTTCATGTTTATTTTTTGTGATTGTCCTACCATTTCATCAATGGTCCTAAATCCAAGTTCTGCCATAATCCCACGCAACTCTTCTGCAATAAAGTACATGTAATTAATAACATGCTCAGGTTTTCCTTTAAAGTTTTTTCTTAGTTCCGGATCTTGTGTTGCAATTCCAACTGGACAAGTATTTAAATGACAAGCACGCATCATAATACAACCAGAGGCAATAAGAGGAGCTGTAGAAAATCCAAATTCTTCAGCACCTAAAAGACAAGCAATTGCAACATCACGGCCAGTTTTCATTTGACCATCGCATTCTAATACAATACGACTTCTAAGGTCGTTCATTACCAACGTTTGTTGTGCTTCTGCGATACCAAGTTCCCACGGAAGTCCTGCGTGTTTTAGTGAGGTTAAAGGAGATGCTCCTGTTCCACCATCATAGCCAGAGATTAATATAACATCTGCTTTTGCTTTTGCAACCCCTGCAGCAATAGTTCCCACTCCAACTTCTGAAACTAATTTAACATTTATTCTTGCCGCTCGGTTGGCATTTTTAAGGTCGTAAATCAACTGTGCTAAATCTTCAATAGAATAAATATCGTGGTGTGGTGGTGGAGAAATAAGTCCTACGTAAGGAGTTGAATTTCTCACTGAGGCAATATACGGATTAACCTTAGGCCCTGGAAGTTGACCACCTTCGCCTGGTTTTGCTCCTTGAGCCATTTTAATTTGAATTTCTTTAGCTGAACTTAAGTAGTGACTCGACACTCCAAAACGGCCAGAGGCAACTTGTTTTATAGCTGAATTTCTCCAGTTCCCATCTTTATCTGGTTGGAAACGACGTTTATCTTCTCCTCCCTCTCCAGAATTGCTTTTCCCCCCAATACGGTTCATTGCAATGGCTAGATTTTCATGCGCTTCTTGACTAATTGACCCCAAAGACATAGCGCCAGTTTTGAAACGTTTTACAATATCAGTCCAAGGTTCCACTTGGTCAATTGGAATTGGGTCAAAACTTGAAAATTCAAAGAGCCCTCTAAGGGTCATTAGCTTTTCGTTTTGATCGTTGATCATTTTAGCAAAAGTCGCATAACTTTCTGGTTTGTTTTGACGAACTGCTTGCTGCAAGCTTGCAATAGATGAAGGATTGACAACGTGTTCTTCTCCATCTCTTCTCCAACGGTAATCGCCTCCTATTTCTAAAGGAAGGCCAAGATTGGATTCATGAGCGTATGCTTTTGTATGACGAGCGTTAATTTCTTTTTCAATTTCATAGAGACCAATTCCTTCAATTCGAGTAGCGGTATTCACGAAGAAACGATCAATTAATTTTTGTGAAAGTCCAAGAGCTTCAAAAATTTGAGCACCTCTGTAGGAGTGAAGTGTAGAAATTCCAATTTTATTCATGACTTTGACAATACCTTTTGCAATAGCTTGATTAAAATTTTGAATTCCAACCTCTGCAGTCACCTCAATAGTTTCTTCTGCTGCCTGATGAATAATAATTTCATTAATCATATAGGGGTTAATGGCACTAGCACCATAGCCAAATAAGAGCGAAAAATGATGCGGCTCACGTGGCTCGGCAGATTCAATAATAATTCCAAACTTGGAACGTTTCTTTAAGCGTTTTAATGCATGGTGTGCATGGGCTGTCGCCATTAGCATTGGGATGGGTGCCATGGAAGCAGAAACCCCACGATCTGAAAGAATGATAATGTTTGCTCCTGATGCTAGAGCTTTATTAATATCCTTAATCATGACTTCTAAAGCTTCTTCCAAACTATTTAAACGTCCACTAAGCTCATAAAGTATTGAAATGGTTGATGCTTTAAAATCATTGTGCTCAATAAATCTGATTTTATCTAAATCTTCATTAGAAATTACAGGATTTTGAATACTTAATTTTTTTGCATGTTGAGGAGAAACTTCAAATAAATTAAATTCGCTTCCAATGGTTAAGCTAGTATCGGTTACAATTTCTTCACGAATTCCATCTAATGGCGGATTGGTTACCTGAGCAAAAAGCTGTTTGAAATAATTGTACAATAACTGAGGACGTTTTGACAATACGGCTAAAGGTGTATCAATTCCCATAGATCCCATGGCTTCTTTTCCAAGGGTGCTCATGGGAGTTATAATAGTTTTTAAATCCTCTTGTGTATATCCAAAAATCCGCAAGCGTGTTTCAAAATTTTCTTTTTCAGTTGGAGTTACGTTTCCAGTGTATGGGACTTCTTTTAAGGGTAAAAGATTTTCATCTAGCCATTTTTTATAAGGACGCTTGGTGGTGATTTCTTTTTTAATTTCATCATCTTCAATAATACGACCGTCGTCCATATTTACCAAAAACATTTTTCCGGGCTCTAGGCGACCATGACGTTCAATATTTTCCGGCGCAATATCAAGAACACCGGTTTCTGAAGACATCACTACATAACCATCTTTTGTTACTGAGTAACGAGAAGGACGAAGTCCATTTCTATCCAAGAGCGCACCAATGTATTTACCATCTGTAAAGGGAATAGAAGCAGGGCCGTCCCAAGGTTCCATGATACAAGCGTTATATTTATAGAAAGCTTTTTTATCATCATCCATATAGGTGTGCTTTTCCCAAGCTTCAGGAACAAGCATCATCATTACTTCAGGAAGAGATCTGCCGGTTGCAAGTAATAGCTCAACAACCATATCCATTGAAGAAGAATCTGATTTACCCTTAAGTATAATGGGTAATATGTTTTTGATATCAGGTCCAAATAAATCACTTTCAAGCAATTCTTCTCTTGCTTGCATACGGCTAAAATTACCTCTAAATGTATTTATTTCACCATTGTGGCACATGTATCTAAAAGGTTGTGCTAAGTCCCAAGTAGGGAAGGTATTTGTTGAAAAACGTTGATGTACTAATGCTAATCTTGTAACTACTAATGGATCTGATAAGTCTTGGTAGTATCCTTTAATGTCTTCTGGAATCAGTAACCCTTTGTATATCAAAGTATGTGTAGACAAACTAGGAAGATAAAAATAAGAAGCTTGTGATAGCTTAGAATTTAAAATAGTGTGTTCACTTATTTTACGTGCAATAAATAGTTTGATATTAAATTCACTATCACTTAATTTTGGATCTCCTCTTCCCACGAAAATTTGCATGATATGTGGTTCTGTTTGTGCAGCGATACTTCCCATAACTTCAGGATTTACTGGAACTTTTCTCCAGCCAAATACTTCAAGCCCCTGATTCTTGATTTCGGTTTCAAAAACACCAATAGCATAGCTACGTTGATTTTCTTTTTTTGGAAGAAATACCATTCCAACTGCATATTCATTCACATTTGGAAGTTTAAAATCACACTGTTTTGTGAGGAAGTCATGTGGAATTTCTATTAATATTCCAGCCCCGTCACCTGTTTTTCCATCGGCACTTACAGCACCTCTATGCTCTAGCTTATCTAGAATATCAAGCGCTTTGTGAATGATATCGTTGGTTTTGATTCCTTTTAAACTACAAATAAAACCGGCACCACAATTATCATGTTCGAAATCTGGGTTGTAAAGTCCTTGTTTAGCTGGCAACATAAAATTTAAATTTTGAGGGACAACAAAAATAAGAATCTATTTAACCTGCTAATAAGAATAGCAAAGATAAATCCAAATGTTTTGTAATATCATAATTTTTAGAGTCCAAATTTCATATATTTTTAATTTTTAAGCCAAAAACTATAAATACTTTAAATTTTTCTTTCTTTGTTTTATACAGAAAAAACTAAAAGTGGAAAAATCAGTCTATAATGTAATAGGAGTAATGTCTGGAACATCTCTTGATGGGATAGACCTTGCATATATTAGTTTTGAAAAAAAAGAGCATTGGACTTTTCATATAATTGAAGCGGAAACTTATTCATATACAAGAGATTGGAAGCTAATATTACAGAATTTACATCGATCTTCTCCAACAATTTTGGCAGAGAAAGATCTGCAATACACAAAACTCTTAGGCGACACCATTCTTAAGTTTATTAATTCTAAGAATCTTAAAGAAATTGATTTGATTTGTTCTCACGGACACACTATTTTGCATGAACCAGATCGTGGTATAACTTATCAGATTGGGAATAATGAAGCCTTAGCAAAACAGCTTGTACAGACCGTAATTTGTGACTTTAGAGCTCAAGATGTTTTGTTGGGTGGACAAGGAGCTCCTTTAGTTCCTATTGGTGATTTATTGCTTTTTCCAGATTATAATGCGTGTTTGAATTTGGGAGGATTTGCCAATGGTTCAATGTCTAAAAATGGAGATGTTATTGCATATGATATATGCGCAGTAAATACGGTTATGAATTCATTAGCCGAAAAAAAAGGGATGCCTTTTGATACAGGGGGAGAACTGGCGAAAAACGGTAAATTTATTCCAGAACTATTTAGTGACCTAGGTGCTTTAAAATTTTATAAAATTGATTCTCCAAAATCATTAGGAATTGAATGGGTTAATTCCATTATTTTTCCACTTTTAGCAAAATTTAATGATCATAAAGTGGAAAATATTCTGCACACTTATGCTAGACATATAAGTTTTGAAATTAGCAGAAACTTTTCTGAAAATCAGCATGTTTTAGTTACGGGGGGAGGAGCTAAGAATCTATTTTTAATGTCTTTATTGAAAACGGATTGTTTAGCAACTTTATTTTTACCTCAAGAAAAATTAATTGACTTTAAAGAGGCATTAATCTTTGGTTTTTTAGGGGTATTAAGGATTAGAAATGAAGTGAATTGTTTGGCTTCTGTAACAGGCGCTTCTAAGGACCATAGTTCTGGAAATATTTTTTATTCATAAAACTGTATTAAGGGCAAAGAAATTTATATTTTTAGACTTTAAATTTTATATTAATTTATGGAAACTATTGTAATTGTTCTTTTCGTTTTGGGGTATTTAGCAATTACTTTAGAGCATAATTTAAAAGTAGATAAATTAATTCCTGCTTTAGCAATGATGGCCTTAATGTGGGCTATTATTTCATTAGCACACTTGCCTGTTTTTGATGTAAATGCTGAACTTAAAGAGTTACAGCCTTCTCATTTAGATGAAATTTTACTACATCACCTTGGAAAAACAGCTGAGATTATTGTCTTTTTACTTGGAGCAATGACCATAGTTGAAATTATTGATTATTTCAATGGTTTTTATACTATCAAAAATTTCATAAAAACTAAAAGTAAAAAAGGTCTATTATGGATTTTCGGAATTCTAGCCTTTATACTTTCAGCTATTATTGATAACCTAACTGCAACCATCGTTTTAATTACTATTTTACAAAAAGTGATTCATGTGCGAGATACAAGATTATGGTTTGCAGGTTTAATTATTGTAGCTGCAAATGCCGGTGGTGCTTGGTCACCTATTGGTGATGTGACCACCACGATGTTATGGATTGGAGATAAAGTAACAACCTTGAAATTAATAAGTTATGTCCTAATACCTTCGATAGTTTGCTTGATAATTCCAATAGTTATAGCCACTTTTTTACCAGCTTTTCAAGGAGATATTGATTCGATTGAAGAAGATCCAAACGCAGTAATTCACAAACGAGGTGGTACGATGCTTTATTTAGGACTTTCAGCCATTGTATTTGTACCCGTTTTTAAAACATTAACCCATTTACCCCCTTATGTTGGAATGATGTTATCACTTGCAATTGTTGCTACTTTTGCTGAAATTTTCAGTAAAGCAAAAATCAATATTACTTCAATTGACGAGGAAAGTGATGCTCACCAAACCTCGAGTCCTGTTCATAGTTCATTATCTAAAATTGAATTACCAAGTATTTTATTTTTTTTAGGAATACTTCTTGCTGTAGCAGCTTTAGAATCTTTAGGAATACTTTTTACTTTTGCAGAAGGCTTAAATACGATTATACCAAATACAGATATTGTAATTGGACTTTTAGGAATTGGATCTGCGGTAATTGATAATGTACCATTAGTAGCAGCAAGCATGGGTATGTTCTCTATGGGAATTGATGACCCTGTATGGCATTTAATTGCTTACTCTGCTGGAACCGGAGGAAGTATGTTAATTATTGGGTCTGCTGCAGGAGTGGTAGCAATGGGAATGGAAAAAATAGACTTCTTTTGGTATTTCAAAAAGATTACTTTGTTAGCATTAGCTGGATTTTTAGGAGGCTTTGTTGTTTTCGTTCTTATTAGGGATTACATCCTTTAAACCTTTTAATAGAATTTTTTGAAATAAAAATCGTTTTAAAGTAAACATCAATAATCAAATATGATTTTAACAACCCTACAAGAAGTCTCACCTTTGCAAACAGAAAAAACACTTTCTATAATCGAGTTGATTAAAAACGGTGGCTTAGGAGGACAGTTAATAATCGGACTATTATTCTTTTTACTTTTAATGGTAGTTTATATATATTTCGAACGTTTGTTTGCAATTCGTTCTGCTGTGAAAGTTGGGCCCAACTTTATGCCTCAAATAAGAACGTTTGTAATGAACGGAAAAGTTGAAGGTGCAAAAGAACTGTGTTCGACTGAAAACGTACCTGTTTCAAGATTAGTTTATAAAGGACTTTCACGTATTGGTCGCCCTTTAGATGATATTAATACAGCCATCGAGAACGCAGGAAGATTGGAAGTTTATCAGTTAGAAAAGAACATAAGTATTCTAGCTACAATAGCTGGTGCTGCTCCAATGTTAGGTTTTTTAGGAACTGTGATTGGAATGATTCTTTCCATTTTTGAAATTTCTAACGCAGGAGGTAATATTGACATGCAATTACTCGCAGATGGTCTTTATACTGCAATGACTACTACAGTTGCAGGTTTGATTGTTGGAATTCTTGGATACATAACCTATAATCACCTGGTAGTGAAAACCAATAAAGCGGTGTATCAAATGGAAGCAACAAGCTTGGAATTTCTAGACTTACTTAACGAACCGGCTTAACATGAAATTAAGAGGAAGAAATGAGATTAAACCAGAATTTAATATGTCGTCGATGACTGATGTAGTTTTTCTGTTACTTATCTTTTTTATGATCGCTTCAACCCTTGCAAAACAGTTAAATACAATTGATGTTAAGCTTCCTCAAGCAAATGGAAAAACCGAAAACCGTAATACAGTAGCCATCACCATTACTAATTCAAATCAATTTTATTTAGATTCAGATAAAATATCAAAACAAAGGTTAGAAGCTCTTTTGATTAAGGCATTATCGAAGTTTAAAACTCCTTCAATTGTTTTGAGAACTGAAAAGAAAGTTGCAATTGATCAGGTAGTATATGTCATGAATATAGCTAACAAAAACGGAATTAAAGTAGTCTTAGCTGTAGACTCACCTTAAATAATTTAATGGAATTTCTAAATACTCCTCACAAAAAAAAATCTGCTGGACTTACTGCAATTTTTGCAATATTGTTTTTATCACTATTTTTTGTTTTGGGACTTACCTATTACGATCCTCCTGTAAGTTATGGAATGGAGGTTAATTTTGGAACTTCAACTAAAGGTAGTGGTAATCAGCAGCCTCAAGAATTAGTGGAATCAAAGCCTGGTGTTGTTGCGAAAAATACAGTTGAAAAAACTCAAGTAAATACCACACAACCACCCCCAAAACCTATTAAAGTTGGTGATGTTGTTACAGAAAAAGAGTCAATAGTTACTCTTCCTGAAAAAGAAACTGTTATTAAAGAAGTTCAGCCAGAAACTAAAATACCTGAAAAAGTTACAGAAGCTACACCCCTAAAAAAAGTTTCTAAAGTGTCAGAAGCAACAAAAAACGTGGTGTCAAATTTACTTAAAAATAAAACTCAACAAGGAGAAGTTATAGAGGGAGAAGGTGGTGATGTCATCGCAGGGGATAAAGGAAAACAAACAGGTGATCTTTATTCTTCGAGTTATTATAATACGGCTGGTTTAGGAGGTAAAGGAAAAGGATATGGTTTGAATGGACGAAATTTACAATCTAATGGAAAAGTAGTTCAAGAGTGTAACCAAGAAGGAATAGTCGTTGTTCGGATTACGGTAAATAATCAAGGCAATGTTGTCTTTGCGGAGCCTGGAGTTAAGGGGAGCACTAATACACACCCATGTCTTTTAGAACCTGCTAAAAAAACAGCCTTACTACATAAATGGTATTCAGACACCAAAGCACCATTAGAGCAGGTTGGTTTCGTGGTCATTCAATTTAAATTAGGAGAATAAACGTTGATGTCATATAAAGAAATTTTACAATGGATGTTTTCAAAGCTTCCGATGTATCAGCGAAAAGGAGCTGCAGCATATCGCCCTGGACTTGATGCCATGCTTGCTTTAGATAACCATCTAGGACTGCCTCACAAAAGCTTTAAATGTATTCATGTAGCTGGGACCAATGGAAAAGGTTCAACCTCTCACATGCTTGCTTCTGTTTTACAACAAGCAGGGTATAAAGTGGGACTTTATACTTCTCCCCATTTACTTGACTTTAGAGAGCGAATTAAAGTTAATGGTTCCATGATCCCTGAGCAAAAGGTGGTTGACTTTGTTTCAATTCACAAACCTTATTTTGAGGCTCAACGGCTTTCTTTTTTTGAGATGACCGTTGGGATGGCTTTTTCTTATTTCAAACAAGAGAGGGTGGATTATGCCATAATTGAGGTTGGCTTAGGGGGACGACTTGACGCTACTAATATTATTACTCCTATTCTTTCTGTAATTACTAATATAGGTCTTGATCATACTCAGTTTTTGGGAACAACACGGCCTAAAATTGCTAGAGAAAAAGCCGGAATTATAAAAAACGGAGTTCCAGTGGTCATTGGAGAGAAAGATGCTGAAACGGAAGATATATTTAGTGAAATTGCAATAAAAAAAAAATCATCTCTTCTTTTTGTTAAAACCCAACTGTCAAAATATTTAACAGATTTAAAAGGCTCCTATCAGCAATTAAATGTTCAAACGGTCATTGCTGCTTTAGGCTTTCTTTCTATAAAAAATATAACACCATATATAATTCAAAAAGGACTTTTAAATGTTGTTTTAAACACTCAGTTATCAGGACGGTGGCAGATACTAAATACATCACCTAAGATCATAGCAGATGTAGGACATAACAAAGAAGGTTTGTTTTTTCTTTCAAAACAATTGCAAGAGGAATCTTTTAAAAAATTACATATTATAATGGGCTTTGTTAAAGGAAGGAAAATCTCTTCCTTACTATCATTATTTCCAGAGGATGCTTCTTATTATTTAAGTTGTCCTAACCTTGAACGAGGTCTCCCCATTAAAGAATTAAAAAATAGCTTAATTTCTGAAAAACGATCCATTCAGTATTATAATAGTTTGTCATTGGCATATGAAGCTACACTTAAAAAAGCTGGTGGAAAAGATTTGATTTTTATTTGTGGCAGTACTTTTGTTGTTGCTGAAATATTGTCTTACTTAAATAAAAGTAAATTTTAAATCGTAATAGTTTGGAATTTGGGTTTTAATTTTATCTTTGCGGTCCTTAAGAGTAATAAAATAAAATCTATTTAGGGCGCTTAGCTCAGTTGGTTCAGAGCACTTGGTTTACACCCAAGGGGTCAGGGGTTCGAATCCCTTAGCGCCCACCAAGTATAACTTACCTTCACGTAAAGTGAGGGTTTTTTTATACCCCTCCAA
>Ga0307998_1001090_pt1 | contig 14805 bp, 9 predicted proteins | sample Davwhametageno37_FD_203147 | JGI IMG/M metagenome (GOLD analysis project Ga0307998, IMG submission 203147) | Marine microbial communities from Davis Island wharf, Antarctic Ocean - #37 | ecosystem: Environmental > Aquatic > Marine > Unclassified | place: Antarctic Ocean: Davis Island wharf... | reverse complement strand
TCCAAATAAATCATTATTGTCTGAAAGGAAATCTAAACAAAAAGAAGAAGTGAAATCAAGTATTGCCGATTCGGTTTTATCAAAATCAAACCTTGATACATTAAATCAAAATACTGAATATTTCGATTCAATTATCATTAAGCCTGTCATTGTGCCTGTTGCTAATTTTAATGTAGCCGAAGTACAATCAAACTATTCTACGCCTTCTTCATCGGTTTCTGCTTTTTCAAATTCAGAACAAAGTTTTAAAATATCAGAAGTAGAACTGGCAAGGTCAGATGAAGAAGTTGAGGAGACGCTAGTTATGCTAGATGAAGAAGTTGCTGATGAAACTCCAATTGAAACCGATCAACTAAAAACATTGGAGGAGGATTCAATAGTAATAAAAGATTTTACCGAAACTAATTCGGGAAGTGATGAACTGGCCGTTGTAGAAATTTCAAAACCAGAAATGAAATTAGCTCCAGCTTTAATTCAACAAAGTGTGAAATCTTCTACAATGTTTAATTCTGATTCACCAGCAAATAAAATTAAAAGTGCTACTCCTGTGAGAGGTTTCAAGTCATATGGAAAATATATTTCTAGGAAGTTAAAAATGCCTAAAAAAGCAAGCAATAACAATATAACAGGTATTGTTAAGCTAAGTTTTGAAGTTGATGAAAACGGTAAACCTAAAAACGTAACAGTAATTAAAGGTTTAGGCTTTGGCTGCGATGAAGAAGCTATCCGGTTAATTCAGAAAGGTCCTGTTTGGGAAGTGGGTTTTAGCAATAAGATTAAGTATCAGATTGATTTTTAGGTTTATATAAACAAAAAAACCTGCTCAATTTAATGAACAGGTTTTAATTTTTGTGCGGGTGAAGGGACTCGAACCCCCAAGCCGTGAAGCACTAGATCCTAAGTCTAGCGTGTCTACCAATTTCACCACACCCGCAAAAAGAACATTCCCCTTAAAAGGGGCTGCAAATATAATATTAATGTGAATTTACAAATCAACTTTTCATAAAGGATTTTTTAAGTTTATAAATCAGCTAAAAGCTTCAAGAAAAAGCACGCAATAATTAACTTTGCGCAAAATAATTTGATGCTAAAAGTAGTTCCCGGTACAATACCAACACCTCAATTTCATGGATACCTCCTAGGCGCTGTAGGTCCTAGGCCTATAGCTTTGGCTAGTACCATTGATGAGGAAGGGAATCCTAACTTAAGTCCATTTAGTTTTTTTAATGTTTTTAGTACAAACCCTCCAATCGCAATTTTTTCTCCTGCTCGTAGGGTAAGGAACAACACCACTAAGCATACTTTAGACAATGCAAAAGCCACCAAAGAAGTGGTTATAAATATTGTGAACTACGATATCGTTCAGCAAATGTCTCTATCTAGTACTGAATATGGAGATGGAGTGAACGAGTTTATTAAATCTGGTTTGACGCCTGTTGAGTCAGAAACAATAAAACCGTTTCGTGTTAAAGAATCACCGGTTCAGCTAGAGTGTGTTGTTAAAGAAATAGTTGAAACAGGTCAAGAAGGCGGAGCAGGTAATTTGATTATTTGTGAAATTAAAATGATGCACATCAATGAATCTGTTTTAGATGAAAACGGAAAAATTGATCAGAATAAAATCGATTTGGTTGGAAGACTAGGAGGCGATTGGTATGTTCGTGCAAGCGGAGAGGCTTTGTTTGAAGTTGAAAAACCAATCAGAAGCCTAGGTATAGGCGTGGATAGTATACCTGATGATATTCGGTTCAGTAAATTTTTAACAGGAAACGACTTAGGTCGATTAGGGAATATTCAAGAGTTGCCTAATGAAACAGATGTTAACGAACACAAGCTAATGGAATTGTCAGGTTTGTTTCAGCAATATGAGGACGATGCAGTTACTTTAGAAGTCGAGCTTCATAAACTTGCACATTTACAATTAGAAAAAGGTCAGGTATTGGAAGCCTGGAAGACTTTATTGTCATTTAATAATTAATAATTAATAGAAATATGAGTTTAGAAATTCAAGGAAAAGTAAAGTTACTAATAGACAAACAAACATTTAGCAGTGGCTTTGAGAAAAGAGAGTTTGTTGTGACTACGCAAGAACAATACCCTCAAGATGTAAAATTTGAGTGTATTAAAGATAAAATTGCGATGCTAGATGCTTTAACTCCAGGCGATTTAGTAAACGTAGCTTTTAACGTAAGAGGTAATGAGTACCAAGGAAGATACTTTGTGAATCTTCAAGCTTGGAAAGTTGATAAGCAAGCTCAAGGCGCGGCGCCACCCGCAGCAGGGGCTCCTAAGGCAATGGATAATATTCCTGCATTTGAAGAGCCAGCAGGAATGGATGATGAGGACGACGGGTTACCATTTTAAAAAACATGAAGGCAGCAGAACTTGTTTATAAAATATTTAAAAAGTTCTTACCGAATCCTTTTACTATAGCGGTAATTTTATCAATTACCACTTTTTTTATTGCCTTAATATTTACAAATAAAGAAGCAGATTTGATTACTAAATCATTTCTGCTTTTTAATTACTGGGAACAGGGATTATGGAACGCAGGGCTGTTGGTTTTTGCAGTACAAATGATGTTGATGTTGGTATTGGGCCATGCGTTGGCCTTAACAAAACCAGTCAATAAAATAATAAAATATTTTTCTGAGTTCTGCTCAACTACCTCAAGGGCCGTAGCAATTGTTTCGTTTATGACCATGTTAGTAGCCCTATTTAATTGGGGGCTTGGGCTGATATTCGGTGCTATTTTTTCACGAAAAGTAGCAGAGCATGCTCTGGAAAGGAAAGTGAAAATTAACTATCCAATGGTTGCAGCCGCTGGTTATTCCGGGATGTTGGTTTGGCACGGGGGCTTATCAGGAAGTTCACTTGCAAAAGTTGCCGAGCCAAACCACTTAATTAATTTACTTCAAGAAGCAGGAGCATCAAACACCCTATTAAACACTCTGCCAACATCAATATCATATTCCGAAACTGTATTTGGTACAATGAATATGGTTGTTTCAATTTTGATATTAATTGCTGTACCACTAACATTATACTTGGTTGGTAAAAAGGTGAAGTCAACCGAAATTACAATTAAACATGAGGATGTGCAGGTTAATCCTGGTCTTACCAAGATTGTTGGCGCAGAAAGGTTGGACCACTCTAAATGGTTGGCATTGTATTTTGGACTCGTTGTATTAGGGGGCGTTATTTACAAGTTCTATCAAATTGGGTCTTCAAATTTTTTGAGTTACTTCACTCCTAATAACATTAATTTCATGCTTCTTGGATTAGGGTTGGTGCTTCACTCGAACTTCAGTAATTTTTTAAACGCAATAGATAAAGCTATCGGCGGGGTAAGTGGAATCCTAATTCAGTTCCCTCTATATTTTGGTATTCTGGGCATCATGAATCATTCAGGGTTAGTCAATAATATGTCTGACTTTTTTGTTTCGATATCAAATGAAACTACATTTCCTATTTTTACGTTTATCAGTGCTGGTATTGTTAATTTTTTTGTTCCAAGTGGAGGTGGGCAATGGGCAATCCAAGGTCCATTAATCGTAAAAGCTGCCACAGAACTAAATATTCCTTTGAGTAAAGCAATAATGGCTTTAGCTTATGGTGACCAGTTAACGAATATGTTGCAGCCATTTTGGGCGTTGCCATTACTTGGTATAACGCAATTGAAGGCAAAGCAACTGTTGCCATATACATTTATATTGTTGGTGGTAGGGGCGGTTGTGTTTTCAATCGGATTACTGTTGTTTTAATAAGTAAACGGGTACTCAATAAATCGGATACCCGTTTAACAGCATCAAAGAGGTTTAATCAAAAGTAGATTTAAAGAGAGGATGCAAACTAGAGTGTTTACCCTAATTCTTTGGTTAATTGTAAATATGTAAAAGGTCACCATCAAATGAAGTAACATATTGTTTTAAGCCAATTATAGCAATACCATCTATAACTGAGCCATCATTAATTAGATAAACAGAACCATCGCAACCTTCTGTGATGTTTAGTGAAGCAGAATCAACAGTTGCAAGAGAGCATGATTCGTCTGCCTTGTAAGGAACATGTCTTTCGAAGGCAATAAACTCATCAATATTTTTGCGATAAATAATTATACCTTTTGATCCACCATTTGTATACATCCAACCCCCAACAACTCCTATCGGGAAATATTCTGGCTGACTTAGGTATGCGTAAATATTAACCCTAACATTTGGTAAAACGCTATACACATCATTATTCTTGTTGCAGCTAAAACCAGAAAACAGCAATACAAATGTTATTATTGCGGTATATTTATGCATAAAACTTGAAAATCATCCAGCAAATATACCAGCTTAGCCGTTTAATCAATCTGTTTTTTTTTTTAATACTTATCGGCTTACCTTTCACCTCTCAAAGTCAAAATAAACCGCCCAAACAAGAATCTCTGCGTAAGAGAATGAAAAGTTTGGAAGCAAAAAAAGAAGAACAGGAAAAAGAGGAGCAAGATGTATCAATTTATTTAAAAGAAAAGCATCAAGAGAACCAATCAAAGGGTGTTCAAAAAAGAATGAAGGCAAGCCGTAAAAAAGCTGAACGTTTAAATCGAAATAGAAAGAAACCATTGTCCGGTAAAAAGGCATATAAATTTAAAACAAAACTTAAAAAATGGATAGGAAGATAGCGGCATTTGATTTCGGAGACATTCTATATTTTGTTTTGATAGCAATCGGTGGATTATACTCCTTAATTAAAAAGAGAAATGAAGCAGCTAAAAAACAAGGTCGAATAGAGGGCGACACCGAACCTAAAAGCTCTAATAAGGGCAAGGAAATGTTAGAAGATTTGTTTAAAGAAATTACAGGAACGGGCAATCAAGCGCAAGGCGACACAAATTCAAAAGCAACTTTTGAAAGCGATAAGGAGAGCGTTATTGGCAGCAAGCCAGTTATTGCTAGTAGTGCACTATTAAAAAAGGAAAAGCCAAAAGGAGTACAGGTTTTTGAGCCGCAACTAAATAAGAATAAATTGGTTGAGGAAGAGCCAAATGAGATGAGCTATAGTTTAAGAGATTTGGTTATCGCAGATGCCATTTTAAATCGACCTTATGACTGATGTAAAAACACCATACCGTAGCATGACATTAATCTTAAAAAATGTTAAACGTTTTGATATTTTTATATCTTTACCCGCCCCGAAAATGCGGGTATACGCAAAATATTGAAGTATAAAATCGAAAACTTTTACTATGCTTAAAAAAATACTATTCATTACGGTTTTTAGTGTATTTGTGATTTCCCTGAATGCTCAGGTAGGTCAAGGAGGGCTAAAAGGAACCATCACTGATTCTAAAACTGGAGAACCACTTCCTTTTGTGAATGTGATTCTTGAACAAAACGGTCTTCAAAAGGCTGGAGCAGCAACTGATTTTGATGGAAAATATTTTATCAAACCTATTACACCTGGAGATTATACGGTTAAAGTTAAATCTATTGGATTTCAGCCAAACCAAACCAATGGTGTTAGGGTTAATGCCGAGTCAATAACATTCTTTGATTTAGGTTTAGAGTCATCCGCAGTAGATCTAGATGTTTTTGTGGTTCGAGAATATACTGTTCCTCTAATTGATAAAGGAAATACTGTTTCAGGAGGTGTAATAACCAAAGAACAGTTAAATAGAATGCCCTCGCGTGGTGCTGCAGGTGTTGCTTCTACCGTTGGTGGTGTGTTTTCTAAAGATGATGGCTCAGGAAATCAATTTATGAGAGGTTCTCGTTCAGATGCAAATTACTACTTTATCGATGGTATTAAAGTAAGGGGAACTTCAGCCTTGCCTCAATCTTCTATTGAACAGGTTTCGGTAATGATGGGAGGTATCCCTGCACAATACGGTGATGTTACTGGTGGGGTTGTTAGTATTACAACTAGAGGCCCATCAAAAGATTTTGCAGGTGGATTGGAATACGTATCTTCAGGTTATAAATTCGGAGATAATATAGTGGGTCTTGATAAATACGGTTATAATTTAGCTGAATTCAGTTTGACGGGTCCTTTGGTAATGAAAAAAGATGAAGAGGGTAAGAAAACAGAGCCTCTTGTTGGTTTCTTTTTAGCTGGTAACGGAACATCTATTATTGATGGAAGACCTTCGCCTATAGGGTACTGGAAAGCCAAAGATGATGTTTTGACCTCCATCCAGGAGGATCCCTTAAGAAAGAATCCTAATGGACCAGGCGTATTTTACAATGCGGAATATCTAAGGTTAAACGATTTTGAAAAGGTTGAAACAACTCCAAACATTGCTTCAAATTCAGTAAATATAAATGCTAAGCTTGATTTTAATACTGGGCCAAAAACAAATTTTACTGTTGGTGGAACTTTTAACTATGGTAAAAACCAAAGATACAGTGAGGGTAATCTATTATTCAATACAGGGAATAATGGTGAAAACATGACCTATACTTGGAGGTCATATGCTAGATTTACTCAAAGGTTTTACTCCAGCCAATCGAATGAAGAAGCAAAATCTTCTTCTATAAAAAATGCGTATTATTCAATTCAGGTTGATTATCAGCAACGTGTAGTTAAACAATATGACCCTGATTTTAAAGATGATTTGTTTAAATATGGTCATTATGGGGCCTATAAAAGGTTTACAGCACCTTCTTACAATACATTTGGTTTAGATTCCTCAACACAACGTTTTGGTTTACTCCAATCAACTTTCGAGGATACGTTAACCGGGTTCACACCTTCTGATAACAACCCAATTATAGCCAATATTATCAACGATTATTACGAAACTTATGGATGGTTAGGTTATGATAGCTTGGGAAACCCCCTTAAAAATCCAAGCTTAGCTGATGATCCAACGACTGAGCAAGAGAATGACTTCTTGAGAGATATGGCTGCTCTTCAGCAAAATGGAGGACTTAGAAATGGTGACTCACCAAGAAGTGTTTATGACATGTGGAGTTTTACGGGATCCCAATACAATCAATATAGGAATGTAGACAATACTCAATTTAGATTTACTGCAATGGGTTCGGCCGATATTAAAGATCATTCATTTACCGTTGGGGTAGAGTACGAACAAAGAACAGATAGAGATTTTGTTATATCACCCACCAGTTTGTGGACACTTGGTAGGTTGTTAAGTAACAATCATGTCAATAATTTAGACGTTTGGAATCCTACCATTGATTTGGGTTTTGGAGGAGAAAGATTTAGTTATGATAGATTGAATTCTTCACCTGGTGAATACAATGCTGCTGTAGAGGGAGAGAATCAAAGTTTTTTTGATTACAATTTGAGAGGGGCTTTAGATTTGAATCAAGATGGTGTAGATAATATTGACTTCGATAATATTTCACCTGATGATATGGACTTGTCCTATTTTAGTGCACAAGAGTTATTAAACTACTATATGCCAGATCAATCATATAATTATTATGGATTTAATCACTACGGTGAGAAATTGAAATCGAACCCTTCATTCGATGATTATTTCAAAGAAAGAGATGAATTCGGTAATTATACTCGCCCTGTTGCTGCGTTCAGCCCAATTTATATAGCTGGTTTTATTCAAGATAAATTTGCTTTTGATGATTTGGTTTTTACAGTAGGTTTAAGGATTGATAGGTTTGATGCAAATCAAGCAGTTTTGAAAGATCCATGGGTTTTGTTTGAAACTGTAAAAGCAGGAGAACAAGAAGCTTTGGATTTAACAGATGGTGGTCACCCAGATAATATAGGAGACGATTATGTTGTTTATGTTGATAATGAAAAAGAACCAACAGCAATTCTAGGTTATAGAAATGAAGGTACATGGTATAATGCTTCAGGAGTAGAGGTTGATGATTCAGAAACATCAATTGAGAATTCTACCGGAATTCATCCTCTTTTAGTAGATAAAGAAAAAACTGCTTCACTTGAAATTGGATCAGATGCATTTAGAGATTTTAAACCGCAAAATATTTTTATGCCAAGAATCTCTTTTTCATTCCCAATTTCTGACGATGCTTTGTTTTTTGCTCATTATGATATTTTGACAAAAAGACCAACTTTTGGAAACAGATTAAATCCACATCAGTATGTTTATTTAGAATCAATCACAAGTATTAATGTGAATAATCCTAATCTTCAACCAGAAAGAACAATAGATTATGAAATTGGATTCCAACAAAAATTAACCAAGACTTCTTCATTAAAGATGTCTGCCTTCTATCGTGAGATGAGAGATCAAGTACAATTAGTTAGACGTACATCGGCTTATCCGAAAACGTACGATACCTATGACAATATTGATTTTGGCACAACAAAAGGAATGACTTTTACATATGATTTAAGAAGAACAGGTAATATATGGATGAAAGCATCTTATACTTTACAGTTTGCTGAAGGTACTGGTTCGGATGAAGGAACAGCTCAAGCTTTAATACGTGCGGGAAAAGACAACCTAAGAACTACATCAGCTCTTGATTTTGATCAAAGGCATACCATCATTCTGACCGTTGATTACAGGTATTCTAATGGAGAAAATTATGATGGACCGGTAATCGGAGGTAAACAAATATTAGCTAATACTGGAGCAAATTTTGTTGTTAATGCAGGCTCAGGAACGCCTTATAATGGTCAAAGTAACCCTACTGAAACTGGTTTAGGGTCTAGAAATAGTGCGTTTTTGGATGGTTCTATTAATGGGGCACGTTTGCCATGGCAAGCTAGAATTGATGCTCGTATAGATCGAGATATAAAAATAAAACTTCCTGTTGGAGGGGAAAAAACAAAAGAGTTTGGGGCTAATATATATATGCAAATTCTGAATGTTTTAAATCAAAAAAACATTGTTAGTGTTTACCGTTTTACTGGTAATGCTGATGACGATGGATTTTTAAATGCTGCTCAGTATTCTCAGTTTATTAATTCACAGAATAATACAGAGGCTTTTGCAGATTTATACACAATGAAAATCAATGACCCTAGAAACTTTTCTCTTCCAAGGAGAATGAGATTAGGGCTTATGATAAACTTTTAATTGAAAGAAAATTAGCGTATGAAACGATTATCGATAGTTTTTACTCTTGTGGCTTCAGCTTTAATGTTGAGCAATACTTATGCCGGCCTTCCAAAAGGCACTAAAAGTGTAAAAGGAACCAAAAGTTTGGCTGCAGGTTGTGCTCCGGCTACGGCGTCAACTGAGTTGGATATAAATAATGTTAGAGCCTTAATTCAAACTGGAGGTGATATGTGGTGGAATCTTATTGGTCAACCGCAATATGAGGTTCCGCAAAACTCTGGAAATACTGCATTATTCGCGGGTTCGCTATGGCTTGGTGGAAGAGATGTTAGTGGTCAATTAAAAGTTGCAGCAATTCAGTTTAGATCTTCCGGTATTGATTATTGGACGGGTCCTTTGAGTACCGTTACAGGTGAGGTTGATGCTTCGACTTGTTCGGAATATGATAAGCATTATGTTACAACTAGGGATGAGGTTGCACAGTTTGTTGCATGGTATGAAGATCCAGATGCTTATCCTTCATTTCAAATACCCAATAGCATTTTGGAATGGCCCGCTCATGGTAGACCATTTGACCCATACAATGAAGATTACTACTTAGCTCCATTTTTTGACAGAAACGGAGATGGAAATTATGTGGTTGAGGATGGTGATTATCCTGCTTACGATTTAAGTGGAGAAAGTGATTGTAAAGAAAAAATTGTAAATATATATGGTGACCAAAACCTATGGTGGGTTTTTAATGATAAAGGAAACATTCATACTGAGACGGGATCTGAGGCAATTGGAATGGAAATTAGAGCTCAAGCATTCTCATTTGCTACTAATGATGAAGTAAATAACATGACTTTTTACAACTATGAGTTGGTGAATCGATCTACTTTTACTTTAACAGAAACATATTTTGGGCAATGGGTTGATCCTGATTTAGGAAATGCACAAGATGATTACGTAGGTTGTGATGTTGAACGAGGCTTAGGTTATTGTTACAATGGAGACAACAATGATGAAGATAATGGTGGAGCAACGGGATATGGAATTCAACCTCCTGCAATTGGAGTTGACTTTTTTCAAGGCCCTTATCAAGATAATGATGGTTTAGATAACCCGCTTACAACAGATTTTCAGACTGCTACAAATGAGTCAGGTATACCTTATCAAGGTATTGGTATTGGTTATGGTGATAGTATTCCAGATAATGAAAGGTTTGGAATGCGTAAATTTTTATACTATAATAATTCAGGTGGTGCCACCGGAAATCCTAATAATGGAGTAGAGTATTATAATTACCTGCGTGGTTTTTGGAAAGATGGCTCTAGAATGATTTATGGAGGAACAGGACACACAAATAGTCCCCAAGCTGATCCAAATACAGAGGCGGATTACATGTTCCCTGGTGATACTGATCCTGCTGGTTGGGGTACATCTGGACTTCCACAAAGAAAATGGACAGAAGAAACAGAAGGAAATACTGCTGCCGATAGAAGGTTTATGCAATCTGCAGGACCATTTGTTTTACAACCTGGAGCATTAAATAATATAACTGTTGGTGTTGTTTGGGCAAGAGCAAAAAGTGGAGGCCCCGGAGAAGCTGGTTCTGTTGCATCTCTGCGATTGGCTGATGATAAAACTCAAGCGCTTTTTGACAATTGTTTTAAAATATTAAGTGGTCCCGATGCTCCAGAACTAGAAATTCAAGAGCTAGATGGAGAATTGCTGGTGTATATCACAAACAAGCCTATCTCAAATAATTTCAATGAATCATATGCTGAGGTGGATCCGTTTATCATAGCTCCAACTATTGAATTTGATACTTCCGGTGCGATTATTAAAACTTGGACAGAAAAAGAACGTCAAGAGTATGCTACATATTCATTTCAAGGTTATGAAGTATATCAAGTCTTTGATGCTACGGTATCTGCTTCTGATTTGGATGATGCTGACAAGGCTCGTTTAATATTTCAATGTGATGTAAAAGACGATGTCAGTAGAATTATAAATTATCCAATTGACGAAGATTTGGGATTGACAGTTCCTGAATTGATGGTTGAGGGAGAAAATATAGGAATTACCAAGGCGTTTAAGGTTACCAATGACTTATTTGCCAGCGGAGATAATAAATTGATTAACCATAGGTCTTATTATTTTATTGCTATCGCTTATGCTTATAACAACTTTGAAGCATACGATTCAAAAAACCCAAGCGATGAAGCTCAGTCAAGAGCATATTTAGCATCGCGTAAGGCTGCATCAGGCGGAATCAAAACTGTGTCTGGTATTCCTCATAAATCAATTATTGAATCAGGAGGTACAGTATTAAATGCTGAATTTGGCGAAGAGGTAGAGGTTACTAGAATTGAAGGTACAGGTAATGGTGGATATTTTCTTGATTTATTGGATTCTGAAAGAGATAAAGCAACAAAAGCTCCTTTCAAAATTTTAAACCCTACCTATAAAGCTGGTTTTAGTCCTATAAAAGTTAAGATCATAGATCCACTGAATGTTGTTGGTGGTAACTATACGGTACAGTTTGTAGACACTAATGATCAAAGAGATTTAAAGGATGCTTATTATATTATTTATGGTGACTCTATTCAAGATACATTAGTACATAGTAAATTTATTGAGATTGGAACTGAAAATCTGCTTTTGGATTTGGGTATATCAATTTCACTAGAACAGGCGATAGTTCCGGGCACTGCGGGGACTTCAAATAATGGACTTATTTCTTCGAAGATGGATTTTGCTAACGATAATGAATGGTTATCTGGGGTAATGGATGTGGATGGTTTTACTGCTGATAATTGGATACTTTCTGGGAAAAGTGCATCAGAAGATGATCCATTAACTGGAGCTTTTGAACCAAATTTTGATGATTGGGATTGGTACTTTAATTCAGGGGCAGAGGTAAATATCCGTCTTGATGATGAGCAAGTATATGAGAACGTTATGGAAGGAACATGGGCTCCATATAGACTGTCCGCAGATCATAGCTATGGTCCTGTGCCTACTTGGAAGAGTGAAAGGTCTGACGCACAAAGTAATGATAGGTCAGAATTGTTCTTCACAAAAGATACACCATTTGAGCTAGAATCTAACCAATTGAACTTCTTACAAAGTGTGGATATTGTTTTTACCAGTGATACTAGTAAATGGACACGTTCACCGGTACTGGAAATGTCAGATACGTTATCGCTGGATGATGTAAAAAGAGGGAGATTGAGGTCTTCTCCGTCTGTAGATAAAAGAGGGGTATCCGCTGAGCTAGGAGCTGCTGCTTCAACATACATTAATGATCCTTCCTTTATAGCGCCAACTGGTATGGGGTGGTTTCCAGGTTATGCTGTAAATATCGAAACTGGAGAAAGACTAAATATTGCGTTTGGTGAGGCTTCTTACTTAGCAAATGAAAACGGTAGAGACATGCTTTGGAATCCAACGGATAAATTGTTTGAGGGCCCGTTTGATGACATCAGATTAGGTGGTTCACACTATATAATAGTTTATCGCAACAACGATGTTGAAGATGGTCGTTACGAAAAAGAAACGTTATATGAAGATCCTGAAAATAGAATGCCAATGTATGACTATGGTCAATTTATTTATGATAATTTATCAGCAAATACATTTAGGGGACTAAGAAATGTTGTTAGGGCAGGAATGTGGGCTGGATTACCACTTTTAACTCAAGGAGCAAAATTGAATTCAGTTGAGGAAGGACTAATTCCAGATGAAGCAATAGTTAGGATAAGAGTTGATGCGCCTTATAGACCTTATTCGGGTGAAGAAGGAAAAAGTTTTGGAGATAAACTTGAAATAGGAACCAGATATTTGGTTAATAGAGGAGACGTCATTCATGATACGGTTTCGTACACAAGAGGTGAATCTTTTATTGCTTGGACAACTTCATTTACGCCTGCAGATCAAGATAAGGAATATAACCTTATTGCAACTGTTAATGGAGGTATTCCTTTATATCAGTTTAATTTGGATGGATTGGCACCAGAGTTTGGTAATGCTTCTGCAGCAGATGATGCGTTGCAATTGATAAATGTAGTGCCGAATCCATATTATGCATATTCTCAATATGAATCGGATAAATTGGATAACAGAATAAAGATCACCAATTTACCTCCTAAATGTGATATTAATATTTACACTGTAAATGGTGTTTTGATAAGATCTTTTAGTAAAGATGATGCGTCAACAACCTATATAGATTGGGATTTGAAGAATCGATATTTGACACCAATTTCATCTGGATTATATGTTATTCATGTAAAAGTAGATGGAGTAGGAGAAAGAATTATAAAATGGTTTGGAATGATGAGACCGATTGATTTAGATTCGTTTTAAATAAAAGCAGATAATTAAAAATTAGTTCTATGAATTTGAAATATTTATTAGTTGGTTCTTTGGTTTTATTGTCCAGTTTGAATGTTCAAGCAGGAAATAAAGATAGAATAGGACAAGCGGGAGCGCAAGAATTATTGATAAATCCTTGGACGCGTTCAGCAGGAATGGCTGGAGCTGGTTCAGCATCCATTGAGGGGTTAGAATCCTTGAGATGGAATGTGTCAGGTCTTGCCTTTACAAACAAAACAGAACTTATGTTTTCTCATAAAACATGGATTGGTGGTTCTGATATAGATATCAATGCCTTTGGTTTTTCTCAAAAGGTGGGCTCTTCCGGAGTATTGGGTCTTAGTGTAATGTCGATGAGTTTTGGGGAGATTGAATTCACAACAGTTGATTTGCCTGAAGGAGGTATTGGAACCTTTTCGCCGCAATTTATCAACCTTGGATTGTCCTATGCTAGAGCTTTTTCTGAAAGTATATTTGGAGGCTTAACAGTTAGGTCAATTTCTGAGTCTATCGCTAGCTCAGGCGCATCTGGAGTTGCTTTTGACGCAGGAATTAGATATGTTAGAAACAATTTAAAATTTGGCATAGCCTTAAGAAATGTTGGTCCAAAGATGCAATTTAGTGGTGATGGCTTTGCGACTAAAGTATTTATTAATAATAAAGAATTCACATTAAATAATAGAAGTGAAGCTTTTGAATTACCGTCTATTCTAAACATGGGTATCTCTTATGATTTATTAATTGGTGAGCGCGTTGATGAAGACGGTAAAGCATTAAACTCCGAACATAGAGTTACCTTTTCAAGTACGTTCACTTCAAACTCTTTTGGAAAAGATTTAATCAGAGGTGGTGTAGAATATTCTTTTCGTGAAATAGTGATGTTAAGAGCAGGATTGGCTTATGAAGAGGGAATGTTTGATGATGTTACTTCTTCAACGTCTTTTGCAGGTCCTGCATTTGGAGCTACCATACAAGCGCCATTAAATGCTAACAAGTCAACATTTAATGTTGACTATTCATTTGAGCCAGGTAACCCATTTCAAAGCCACGGAATAGCCGTTCGGATAAACATATAAAATATTTCATACTTTTGCTTTTTGAAAACTCCTTTTTAAGGGGTTTTCTGTTTTTATAAAGTACATTAAAGTAATACAAATGGGGAAAGTTTCCTACTACACAAAGGAAGGCTTGCAAAGCCTAAAAGATAAACTTATAGATCTTGAAAAAGTTCAGAGACCAGCTATATCTAAGCAAATAGGAGAAGCAATAGATAAAGGTGATTTGTCTGAAAACGCTGAATACGATGCAGCAAAAGAAGCCCAAGGCTTATTAGAATTAAATATATCTAAGTTAAAAGATGTTCTTTCTGATGCTAGATTAGTAGATGTTTCTCTAATTGATACTTCAAAAGCACTTATTCTTTCTACAGTTAGGAT
>Ga0307998_1001088_pt1 | contig 14807 bp, 9 predicted proteins | sample Davwhametageno37_FD_203147 | JGI IMG/M metagenome (GOLD analysis project Ga0307998, IMG submission 203147) | Marine microbial communities from Davis Island wharf, Antarctic Ocean - #37 | ecosystem: Environmental > Aquatic > Marine > Unclassified | place: Antarctic Ocean: Davis Island wharf... | reverse complement strand
TTAGTCATGTCTGCTCTTAAAGCATAATTGGTTTTTTTTTGATTACCAATTGTACCAACAGTCTCTTTACTCAAATTTTTACCGCAGGCAGAACCCGCGCCGTGCCCAGGATATACGATAACATCATCTGCAAGTGGTAGTATTCTATTTCTTAAGCTATCAAATAAAAAACCTGCTAAATCTTTTTCAGTAACATTACTTTTTTGAGCTAAGTCTGGTCTGCCTACATCGCCTAAAAAAAGGGTATCTCCACTAAATAGCGCTTTGTCTTTTCCATTCTTATCTTTTAACAAATAACAGCAGCTTTCCATGGTATGTCCGGGAGTATGCAATACTGTTATCGTAATATCTCCTACTTTAAAAATTTGATTATCTGTGGCTATAGTAGCTTCAAAATTTGTTTTTGCAGTTGGACCATACACTATTTTTGCTCCAGTTTTTTCAGCTAAAGTTACATGTCCACTTACAAAATCTGCATGAAAATGTGTTTCAAAAATATAATTAATTTTTGCATTGTTATTCGCCGCTCTGTCCATATAATCTTGTACTTCTCTCAATGGATCTATAATAGCAACTTCGCCATTACTTTCTATATAATAGGCACCTTGCGCGAGACACCCAGTATATATTTGTTTTATAATCATGTGCTGTTCTTCGTTTTGTAAACTTTAAAATAATGCAATAACTATATTTGGTACCTAATAGTTATCTGTTTATTTAATTTTTGTTTTCACTAGAGAAATCCTTAAGACTTGTGAAACTCTTTTATTTTAGTCGTAAGACTGGTGTATATATTTTGCATATTTTTCTTGATGCGTTCTATCGCCTGTTTTATAAAACATAACTGCCTGATTTGCACGCATAAAAAAATGATTTATATCTATAATTTCTAAAATTCCACTTCTAAATAAGTCATCTCTGACTGGTCCTTTTACTCCTGCAAAATAAAATAATATTCCCTTTTTCTGACAAAATCGAATGCGTTCTTTTAACATTTCTATACCTGTACTATCAACTCTATTTATGCTCTCTGCGTCCAAGACAATTAATTTTAAGGTGCTGCCTTTTTTATCCATCATTTGCTCTAATTGATCTCTAAAATAACTCGCATTGGCATAAAATAGTTGTGCATCAAACCTTAATACTAGAATATCTTCATCAATAATAACTTCTTCAAATCTTTCTTTATTTTTATAAAAATTAGAATTTGGCACTTTCCCTAATACAGCTACATAAGGCCTAGAAGTTCTAAATATTAAAATAATTAGAGACAACCCTACACCTGTGATAATTCCGAATTCAATTCCTAATAATAAAGTTGCTAAAAAAGTAGCAAGCATTAACCAAAAATCTAATTTATTTGCTTTCCATAAAAAACCTGCTTCTTTAAAATTAATCAACCCAAAGACTGCAACAATTATAATTGAAGCTAAAACTGTTTTTGGTAAATGATAAAATAATGGCATTAAAAACAACAATGTAATTACGACCATAACTACTGAAATTAATGCCGCCATTCCTGTTTTTGCGCCACTTTCTTGATTGATAGCAGAACGCGAAAAACTAGAAGCACTTGGGTATGCTTTGAACAAAGAACCTACCATATTACTAATCCCTAAAGCAATTAATTCTTGGTTTGGTCTTATCCGATATTCGTCTTGTTTTGCTTCTAATGATTTTCCTATAGAAATGGTTTCTAAATAACCAACCATTACTAACGTTAAGGCAATAGGCAACAGTTCTCTTAATAGCCCTAAATTAAAATCTGGAATACCAAATTTTGGCAACCCCGAAGGAATGTCTTTTACAATGGCAACATCCGTAAAACTTTTATCGAAAAATTTCATAATTAAAATTCCTAAAACCACCACAATAAGCGCATTTGGAATTTTCTTACTTATCCTTTTAAAAAAGATAATTAATAGCGCAGAAAACAATCCGATACCAGTCGTCTGAAAATTAAAATTATTTATTTGACGCCAAATATCTTCTAAAATAATCTGAATTTGATCACTTTGAACAAGATCTACACCAAATAAGTTTCTAAATTGATTTAAACCAATAATTAAGGCAACGGCAGAAGTAAAACCAGTAATAACGGGTTTTGAAAGGAAATTTACAATAAAACCTAAACTAAAAACGCCCATTATAAACTGAATTGCACCCACCATTAAAGCTAATAAAATAGCGATAGAAATATAACTTTCTGAACCCGCGAGTGCCAAAGTAGAGACGCCTGTTGCAACAATTAAAGAATCCATAGCTACGGGTCCGATTGCAACTTGTCTGGAAGAACCAAAAATAGCATACATTACCTGTGGCACTAGGGCGCAATACAAACCGTAGATTGGCGGCAATCCAGCGATAAGTGCATACGCAATTCCTTGCGGAATTAAAACGATGCCTACCGTAATTCCTGCAATTAAATCTCCTTTAAAGTGCAAAGAATTGTAGTTTGGTAACCAGTCTAAAATAGGTATTATTTTTTTTATCTTCATTTGTGTGTTAGCAATTGGCAATTAGCTCTTAGCAAATAACATATTTAAAACAACTCTCCATGGTTTTTTCCTTTTGTTCTTCCTAAATGTTTATAAGCTAATTCTGTCACTTCTCTTCCTCTAGGTGTTCGCATAATAAAACCTTGCTGAATTAAGAAAGGTTCATATACTTCTTCAATCGTTTCTGTGTTTTCGCTAACTGCAGTTGCAATTGTAGAAAGACCAACAGGACCTCCTTTAAATTTATCTATGATAGTGGCTAAAATTTTATTGTCCATTTCATCCAAACCATGCGCATCTACATTTAAAGCCCCTAGCGCATACTTTGCAATTTCTATGGTAATCGTTCCATCTCCTTTTATTTGCGCAAAATCTCGCACTCTTCGTAACAGTGCATTTGCAATTCTTGGCGTTCCTCTACTTCTTCCAGCAATTTCAATAGCTGATTCCATAGAAATTGGTACTTTTAAAATATGGGCACTTCTTTGAATGATGGTCGTCAATAACTCTGTCTTGTAGTAATGTAATCTACTGCTTATTCCAAATCTTGCTCTCATTGGAGCTGTTAGTAGGCCTGAACGTGTTGTAGCTCCGATTAAGGTAAAAGGTTCTAAATTGATTTGCACTGTTCTAGCATTTGGGCCAGATTCAATCATAATATCAATCTTATAATCTTCCATTGCAGAATATAAATATTCTTCAACAATTGGACTTAAGCGATGAATTTCATCAATAAATAAAACATCTCGTTCATCTAAATTAGTCAGTAGACCTGCTAAATCTCCAGGCTTGTCTAAAACGGGACCAGAGGTTACTTTTATACCAACCTGTAGTTCATTGGCTAAAATATGTGCCAATGTTGTTTTCCCTAAACCTGGAGGTCCGTGAAATAAGGTGTGATCTAAAGCCTCCTCTCTCCGATTTGCTGCTTCTACAAATATTTTTAAATTATCAATGGCTTGATCTTGCCCTGTAAAATCCTCAAAAGAAAGTGGACGTAATTTTTTTTCTACGTCTAGATCTTCGTTTGATAAATTATCGTTTTCAGGATTTAAATTTTCGTTCATAAAACAAAGATAACAGAATTTAAGAAGAAAAAACAATGTTCTTAGAAAGCAAAAAACCTTTCCAAATTGGAAAGGTTTTTTATGCATATTTTACTGTTTAAGAAGGATCTTCGCCCTCTAATAGTGGTGTTGTTTGTAAGACAAAATCTTGACCATGCAGATAATCACTATCATCATCATTAGCGTCTACACGTTTACTGTAATCATAAGCCCATCTGTGAACCTCTGGCAATCTACCTGGCCAGTTACCATGCACGTGTTCTACCGGAGTAGTCCATTCTAGCGTATTTGATTTCCAAGGATTTTGTGTTGCTTTTTCACCTCTGTACATAGAGATGAAGAAATTAGCAATAAAAAATATTTGTGCAATACCACCCACCAAAGCAAATAATGTAATTACAACGTTTATGTCTGCTAAATCATCAAACATTGGAAAGTTTGTGTTGGTATAATATCTTCGTGGTAAACCCGCTAAACCTATAAAGTGCATTGGCCAGAAAACCCCGTAAGCACAAACTATAGTAATCCAAAAGTGCCAATAACCTAATGTTTTGTTCATCATTCTGCCGTACATTTTTGGGAACCAGTGGTAAATACCAGCATACATTCCGAAAATAGCCGAAACTCCCATTACTAAGTGAAAGTGCGCCACAACAAAGTAGGTGTCATGAATATTGATATCTAAGGCCGAATCTCCTAAAACCAACCCAGTTAGACCTCCTGTAACGAAAGTGGAAACCAATCCAATAGAAAATAACATTGCTGGATTTAATTGTAAATTACCTTTCCACAAAGTAGTTACATAATTAAATGCTTTTACTGCAGATGGAATTGCAATTAATAAGGTCGTAAACGTAAATACAGAACCTAAGAAAGGATTCATTCCTGAAATAAACATATGGTGTCCCCAAACAATTGTGGATAAAAAGGCAATTGCCAAAATAGATCCAATCATTGCTCTATACCCAAAAATTGGTTTTCTGGAGTTCGTTGAAATAATTTCTGATGTAATACCTAGCGCAGGTAACAAAACAATATAAACCTCTGGATGCCCTAAGAACCAAAATAAGTGTTCAAACAAAACTGGTGAACCTCCTTGATAATGTAACACTTCTCCTGCTATAAAAATATCAGATAAAAAGAACGATGTTCCGAAACTTCTATCAAAAATTAACAGTAGTGATGCTGATAATAATACGGGGAAAGAAACTACACCAATAATTGCAGTAACAAAAAATGCCCAAATTGTCAATGGCAGTCTTGTCATCTTCATTCCTTTTGTTCGCAGGTTTAAAACTGTAACGATGTAATTTAATGCTCCTATTAAAGAAGATGCAATAAAAATTGCCATTGAAGTCAACCATAAAGTCATCCCTGTTCCCGAACCTGGAATTGCTTGTGGTAGTGCACTTAAAGGTGGATAAACCGTCCATCCTGCAGACGCTGGTCCTGCTTCTACAAATAATGAAATTAGCATTACAATACTAGACAGAAAGAATAACCAATAAGAAACCATATTTAGAAATCCCGAAGCCATATCTCTTGCACCAATTTGCAAAGGAATTAATAAATTTGAAAAAGTACCACTTAAACCAGCTGTAAGTACAAAAAACACCATAATAGTACCGTGTATTGTAACAAGTGCTAAATAAATATCTGGATCCATGATTCCATCAGTCTGATGCGAACCTAAGAAAGCTTCAACAACTGAAAACGACGTATCTGGCCATGCGAGTTGTAAACGGAATAACATTGACATCAAAACCGCAATAATTCCCATAAACATACCTGTTACCAAGAACTGCTTAGAAATCATTTTATGATCTTGACTAAAAATATATTTTGTTACAAATGTTTCTTTATGATGGTGATCTGACATAATATCTTACTTATTTGTAGTGTTTTTAATTAGTATTTACTGATAACTTCTGTTAATGTTGGCTGCTCTGATAGCCACTCGTCGTATTCGTCTTGTTCTACAACGGTGATTTTAAACTGCATGTTGTAGTGAGATGCCCCACAAATTTTATTACACAACAACAAATAATTAAAAATATAAGGATCATCTCCTCTCGCCCTTCTTATTTTGTTGATTCCAATAGATTTTGCGATCACCTCAGGTTGTTCTCTCATCTCTTCGGTAGTATACTTTGGCGTGAAACCAAACTGCGTAACCATACCAGGAACACAATTCATTTGTGCTCTAAAATGAGGCATATAGGCTGAATGCAATACGTCTTGGGATCTGAATTTAAAATGTATTTTTCTTCCCTTAGGTAAATATAATTCGCTTACTTGTTTATCATCTGTCGCATTTTTATCCCGCATATCTACACCCATCGTATTGATACCTTTGATAAAATTTACGTTTCCATATCCTAAAGTATTATCTGCCCCGGCGTACCGTGCTTTCCAGTTAAATTGTTGCGCGTACACTTCAATTACAATAGGGTCTTCATCGTTCGATAAGTCCATCACATTATTCCACTGCCACAAACCATAACCAACTAAAAACACTAGGACAATTGCAGGAGTAACGGTCCAGATAAATTCTAATTTATGACTATCTGCATAAAACTTTGCTTTTCGGTCCTTACTACCTCTGTACTTAAAAGTAAAATAGAAAATAAGAAATTGCATCAAAAATTGCACAACCCCGATCAACCAAAACGTTATGTTAAATAAACGATCATCATGTTCTCCTTCAATTGAAGCAGATTCTGGTAACATGATTACATTTAGAAAAATTAAGCAATAAATCATCATTGCATATAAAAAAGCCAAAAAGACGATGGCGTATTTACCATGAGCTGCATTGTCCTTGTCATTTGCAATAGAGCCTCTAAAATCCATGATTCTAGTGATCTGCCAAACGCTTACACCAATTGCAACACCTATAAAAATATAAAATAGAGCTAGCATATGTATCTTTTCTTAATTTTAAAATTCAATTATTTATTAATGATTGTCCGTTGAACCTTCCTCTGAATGCTCAATATTATAATAATGGAAATGCTCACTTTCTTTCAAGAAAGGATTTCCTTTTGGTATTGGGTCTACTTTCGAAAAAGAACTCAAAGTTGTATATATAAACAACCCAAGAAAGAAACACAAAGAACTTATTTCTGGAATTCCAAAAAACCATTGTGCACCAACTGTAGAAGGCATCACCATTATGAATACGTCTATATAGTGTCCTACTAAAATTACAGTCCCTCCAATAAAAACAAACCAAGGTTTACTTTTGTAATCACTATTTAATAACAACAATATAGGAAACACAAAGTTCATTACTACCATTCCTAAGAAGGGTAACTTATACTCTGTAAATCTTGCTACAAAATAAGTGGTTTCTTCCGGAATATTTGCATACCATATCAACATAAATTGTGAAAACCACAGGTAAGTCCAAAATATAGAAAAACCAAACATGAACTTCGCTAAATCGTGAATATGACTATCGTTTACTCCAGGTAAAGCTCCTTTCGAGCGCAAATACATTGTGAAAAACGCAATTACTGTTAAAGCACTTACTAATAGCGTAGATAGCACATACCAACCAAATAATGTTGAAAACCAATGCGGGTCGAAGCCCATAATCCAGTCCCAAGACATCATGGTTTCTGTTACCATAAACAAGAATAGAAAGATAACAGATGCATTGTAATTTTTCTTGTACGTTTTGTTATTATCATTTGCAGTATCTTCTTTGATAGAACCTTTTCTAATAAAGAGTCTGTATGCGTTCCAAATTACGAGGTATACAATACTTCTGACTAAAAAACCAGTTGTATTCATCCACCAAGACTTTCCATCTATAATTGGATCATAATGCTCGCTTGTTGGATCAAAAATGCCATCTGCCATCCACGGAAATAGATGATTTAGATGCATTACTGATGCTACCAATACAACAATCATTATAATAGATACCGGTAATAAATTACCCGTAATTGCCTCCATTACTCTTAAAATAAGTACAGACCAACCAACCTGTGCAACTCTTTGTATCGCGTAAAAAGCCAACACTAGTAATGTAATTCCTAATGAGAAGAACAAAGGGACATAAAATGCGGACCACGGTCTGTTCTGTAATTGATGTAAAACATGTAATTCATGTTCTTCCACTTCAGTAGCGCTATGTGCTTCTGCTGTTGCGTGCACTTCTGTTTCTGGAGCATGGCTATCATGACTCTTTTCTTCTTCATGCGTTATTGCATCTCCATGCGAATCCGTTGCTGCAATATGGTTATCTTCAGCTGTTTCCTCATTGTGACTGGTTGTATCTCCGTGAGAAGATCCATGGCCATCATTATGGGACGCTGCTATTACCTGTTGTGCATCTTCAATGGTTTTTTGAGAACCATTATAAAAACCGAATGCAATTCCTACCACACCAAGAATAATTAGTGCTAATGAGAATGTCTTTAATTTACCTGAGAATTGATACATATCTTTCGTATTCTTTCTTTTTGTACTTTATTTTAACAAATCTGCTCGTAAAACTTCTACATACTGAATAATTTGCCATCTTTCATCATATGTAAGTTGAGAAGTATGAGAACCCATTAAGCCTTTACCGTGAATTAAAATATGGTAAATACTTCCTTCTGTAACATCTCTATCCTTATAATTAGGAATTCCTAAAAACTTTTCTGAGGTTGACAAATACCCATTTCCATCTCCTTTTTTACCATGACAAGAAATACAGTAAATGGTATACATCTTCTTACCATTCTCTAGATTCTTTTCATTTTTATCTAGTGGAGATTTCAAATTATACTTTGCTTCGTCATACCCTTCAATTGTATTTGGAATAATATAATCTGGAGTTCCTCCTCTATTTAGTGTACCAGCTACTGGTGCTCTATTTACAGGATTTCCACCGAGACCTTTTGCCCCATCCGCCTTATAAGGGATAGACTCATACATGTCTGGCATGTATTGCAACTGTCTTGTTTTATTGTCGTTACAAGAAAACATACTTGCAAAGACTACGAACCCGATAATTAATTTAAAATTCTTCATTATCTATATATTAGTTCTTATCTACGATATTAATTTCTACAGCTCCTGTTTTGGCTAACAAAGAAGTTAGTGCCTCTTCATTATTCTCAATAGGAATCTCCATTAAAAAATGATCATCTGTTGTTCTTGGATCTGGATTTTCTGCATCCTTGAATGGCCAAATTCTACTTCTCATATAAAAAGTAATTACCATTAAGTGAGCTGCAAAAAATACAGTTAACTCAAACATAATTGGCACAAATGCTGGCATATTTTCTATCCAAGAAAAACTTGGCTTACCACCAATATCCATTGGCCAATCTTCAATCATAATATAATTTGTCATCCAAATAGCGAAAGCCAAACCTGTAACTCCGTAAAAGAATGCTGTAATTGCAATTCTTGTTGGAGCTAAACCCATTGCTTTGTCTAACCCATGAACTGGAAATGGACAAAATATTTCTTCAATATGGTGGTGTTCTGCTTTTACAGCTTTCACTGCATCTAACAAAACTTCGTCATCCGTATAAAACGCGTGAATCACTTTTGATGCTTCCATAGTTATCCGTTTAAATTGTTATCAGAACTACCATTAATTGCAGCACTATCTGTTACAATAATTGCCGGCTTCGTAGGAATTCCTTGTTCTCTTCTCTTCTTATAAAATTCACCAGAAGATTTTAATATTGTCTTTACTTCCGCTTGCGCAATTACAGGGAAAGTTCTTGCGTATAATAAAAATAATACGAAGAAGAATCCTATGGTTCCAATAAAGATACCCACATCTACAAAGGTTGGCTCAAAGCGCCACCAAGTAGAGGGTAAATGACCTTTACTTAATACAATTGCAATAATATCAAAACGCTCAAACCACATACCGATGTTAATAGCGATTGATATAATAAAAGTAATCATAAAACTTCTTCTAAATTTTTTAATCCACAATAATTGAGGAGTAATAATATTAAAAGTAATTAAAGACCAGAAAGCCCAAGCATAAGGACCTGTTGCGGCACCTATAGACAAATATGTATAATTTTCATATGGTGAACCTGTATACCAAGCAATAAAGAATTCTGTTGCGTATGCTACAGCTACAATTCCACCGGTTAGGATAATTACCATATTCATGTACTCTACGTGCATCCGTGTGATGTAATCTTCTAAGTTTGTCACTTTTCTCATGATTCCCAACAAAGTTTGTACCATTGCGAATCCTGAAAATATTGCTCCTGCCACAAAGTAAGGAGGAAATATTGTTGAGTGCCAACCTGGATTAATTGAGGTAGCAAAATCCATCGATACAATTGTATGTACTGAAAGTACTAATGGTGTTGCTAGTCCTGCAAGTACTAGCGATACTTCTTCAAAACGCTGCCAATCTTTTGCTCTTCCAGACCAACCAAATGATAGTAGTGCATATATTTTCTTTTGGAAAGGCTTTACCGCTCTATCTCTAATCATTGCAAAATCTGGCAATAAACCTGTCCACCAGAAAACTAATGAAACCGATAAGTATGTTGAGATCGCAAAAACATCCCATAATAAAGGTGAATTAAAATTTACCCAAAGTGATCCGAATTGATTTGGAAGTGGCAATACCCAATATGCGTTCCATGGACGTCCCATGTGAATAATTGGAAACAATCCTGCCTGAAAAACAGCAAAAATTGTCATTGCTTCTGCAGAACGGTTAATGGCCATTCTCCATTTTTGACGGAATAATAACAACACCGCGGAAATTAGTGTTCCTGCGTGGCCAATACCAACCCACCATACAAAGTTTGTAATATCCCAAGCCCAACCAATGTTCTTGTTCAACCCCCAAACTCCGATACCAGTACCTACGGTATAGAAAATACATCCAAACCCCCAAAGCATTGCTGCTAAAGAAATATAAAATGCAATGTACCAATTCTTATTTGCAGCACCTTCTATCGGTTTTGCAATATCTTCAGTAATATCATGGTAACTTTTATCACCTAATACTAAAGGTTCCCTTATGGATGCTTCGTAATGAGACATATTTTTATATCTTAAATTTAAATTATGCTTCGTTTGTGTTCACTACTTTCGTTTGATATACCACATTAGGCTTCGTTTGAAGATAATCTAATACATGGTAAGCTCTCTTATCAACTGCTAGTGCTGTTACTTGGTCTTCTTCGTTATTTACATCTCCAAAAACCATTGCTCCTGAAGAACAAGCAGAAGAACAAGCTGTCTCAAATTCGTCGGTATTTACAGGTCTGCCTTCTTTCTTCGCTTTTAAAATTGTTGCTTGTGTCGATTGAATACACATAGAACATTTCTCCATAACTCCTCTAGAACGAACTACAACATCTGGGTTTAACACCATTTTACCGTGCTCACTGTTCATGTTAAAATCGAACTCATTGTTATCTGCATACCTAAACCAGTTAAATCTACGAACTCTATATGGACAGTTGTTTGCACAATATCTTGTACCTACACATCTGTTATATGTCATCTGATTTTGGCCTTGACGACCGTGTGTAGTAGCAGCAACTGGACAAACAGTCTCACATGGAGCATGATTACAGTGCTGACACATCATTGGTTGAAAAGTAACTTCAGGATTTTCTGCTTCCGTTTCTAAACCTTCGTAGGTCGCTGCGGTGCTTAGGCCCAATTCTTTTGCTTCTTCTCTTGTTTCTACTTCAGAAGTATAGTATCGATCAATACGCAACCAGTGCATATCTCTACCAACTCTTACTTCGTCTTTACCCACAACTGGAACATTGTTTTCTGCATGACATGCAACAACACAAGCGCCACAACCCGTGCAAGAAGTTAAATCTATAGATAAGTTAAAGTGATGTCCAATTTCTCGATTGTGTTCATCCCATAAATCAATGGATTTTGCTTCTACCTCTTGATGATCATAAGACACATAAGCAGGCTTATTCCAACCATTTTTATGGTCTTTAGGAGCAACTGTATTGTATTCTTTTAAAGAAGCTACTTTTAGAATATCATGACGTCCCGCAATTGTTTTTTGTACCTGTGTACAAGCAAACTTGTGCGTTCCAGACACTTTTTCTATTGCAACATTGTATTGTAAATTGTTACCATCTTTATAAAAAGGGTAGGCATTCACACCTACCTGCATTTCTTCTTTTAAACCGAACGTTTTTCCAAAACCTAGTGATAAACCTACAGATCCTTTTGCCTGACCTGGCTGAATCATTACAGGAACTACAACTTCATTACCATTAACAGCTACTTTAGCGTAGTCTCCATTGATTGCTCCATTGTCTTTTACAGGATTTGAAAAACCTAAATCTCTAGCATCTGCCATAGACATGGTTAAATAATTATCCCACGAAGTTCTTGTTATTGGATCTGGAAATTCTTGCAACCAAGGATTGTTCGCTTGCTTACCGTCACCTAAACCAGTTTTAACATATAAGTTCAACTCCATTTTTGAAGCTGTTGTACTTTTCTTTAATCGAGTTGCAACAATATCTATATCTATTGCAACTTCTTTAATACTAGGGTCAGTAATTGTCGTTTTATTGAAATAACCATTGTGTAATGCTTTATTCCATGACGAACCTGCCAACACCTCAGTAGACCAAAAGTTTTTTAAGAAATCAAAGTATGTACTATCACTTCCAGACCATTTTAGTAATGAATCTTGAACTTGACGCGTTTTAAATAATGGCTGAATTGTTGGTTGCACCAAACCAAATTTCCCTTCCGAAAACTGAGTATCTCCCCAAGATTCTAAAAAGTGTGTCGCTGGCAGTGCATATTCCATTGCGTTTACAGTCTCGTTATTTTCTACGGATAACGCCACTTTTAAATCTACTTTTGATAAAGCTTCTGTAAATTCAATAGCATTTGGTAAAGAATATGAAGGATCTATATTTACGGTAAATAAACCACTAACTTTTCCAGATTTCATATCCGAAACTACTTTTTGAACCTGTGAAAGGCTTCCTTGGCGAATATTTAATGAATTCTCAGCATCTAAAATTTGACTGTCTAAAGCCTTGTTAATTGCTAAAGAAACTAACTGCGCGTTCACGTCGTTAATACCAGTCATTACCACTCCTTTCGAGCCGGCTTTTTTTAACACCTTCGCTAACTTTTTAATCTCACCATCAATAGGTGACGCATTAGAAGCCACCGAGTTCCCTGTAATTTCTTTGTATAAATTTACTAAGGCAAAAACAACATCCGATGGTTTGGCAATCAAACGCTTGTCTGCATTTGCTCCGGTAAGAGACATGTTACTCTCTACCTGAACATGGTAAGACATTTTACCTGTTTCTGGTTTTCTACCTGCTACGTATACTTTCTCAAAACCTCCATGAAAATCTCCTAAGAAATCTGCACCAAAAGAAACGATTGTTTCTGCATCTTGTAATTTATAACTAGGTAAGGCTCTTCTGCCATACATTGCTTCAAAAGCGTCTGCTGAGGCATCCTCAGAAACGGCATCATAAACAACGTGTTTTGCATTAGGGTACGTAGCTAAAAATTCTCCAACCACTTTATCTGTTGATGGACTCGCCATTGTTCCTGTTAATAAAACAACTTGCTTTCCAACTTCTTTAAAATCATTTAATTTTTGTCCTATTTCTTTATCCGTATCGGCCCAAGAAATAGCTGTACCGTTTTTGGTTGGTTCTTTTAAACGCAATTGCTCATCATATAGAGAAAGAACAGCTGCTTGCACTCGCGCGCTTGTAGATCCGTCCGCCTCTTTATTTGGCATTATTTGAATAGGTCTTCCCTCACGTGTCTTAATCAATACATTTGCAAAATCAAAGCCATCTGCCAAAGAAGTTGCGTACCAATCTGCAACACCAGGCATAATATCATTTGGTTTTACGACATAAGGAATCGATTTTACCACCGGTCCTTCACAAGCCGCTAATGAAGCTGCTGCCGTTGTAAAGCCAACATACTTTAAGAAATCTCTACGTGTTGTAGAAGAAGACTCTAATGTCTCTTTATCACCTAAAAAATCATCTGTAGGAATATCTTCCACAAACTCATTTTTAATGAGCGTTTCAACAACAGAACTACCTTTTAGTTCTTCAACACTTTTCCAGTATTTTTTGTTTGAAGCCATTTATACTTTTTTATTTAATGATTGAAAGATTTAATAATTTGAAAAACATCAATTTTATCTATCTTTTAATTTTTGAATCTATTATTTCTTACTTAGTAATGACATTTACCACATTCTAATCCACCTAACTGAGCAATAGTAACTTTCTCTACTCCGTATTTTGTTGCTAGCTCTTCGTGAATTTTAGCGTAATATTCATTCCCTTTTAGATCTACATTTGTTTCTCTGTGACAATTTATACACCAGCCCATTGTTAATGGAGAATATTGATACATTTCATCCATCTCTTCCACAGGACCGTGACATTGCTGACACTTTAAACCCGCAACCTTTACATGCTGTGCATGGTTGTAATAGACAAAATCTGGGAGGTTGTGAATTCGAATCCATTTTACTGGTTTTTCTTCACCTGAATACTCCAATTCTTCAGGATCCCAACCTGCTGCATCATATACTTTGGCAATTTCGCCGTCTAAACGCTCTTTGCCATAAATTTGTCCATTCCATTCGATTTCTGTTCCTTCTGCAACCTCTGCAATCGCCATGTGACAATTCATGCAGACATTTACAGATGGTATTCCAGAATGCTTACTGTGTTTTGCCGATGAGTGACAATATTGACAGTCAATTTTATTTTCTCCCGAGTGAATTTTATGTGAAAAAGCAATCGGTTGAATTGGTTGATATCCTTGATCAATACCAACACTAAATAAGGTTCCAAACAGGAAATAAATACCTATTAAAACCAAAAACAACGTTGCCATTACTTTTAAGAAGGAGTTCTTTTTAACACCCGCCCATAATTCTTGCAAATCTCTTTTTAAATTAGATTTGGATTCCAGTTTTTTATTTCCTTTTAACTCACTTACTTGTTTTAACAAACTAGCAATCATTAAAAATGCAACAACCATTGCAGCAGCTAAGAAATAAATCACCCAACTTGGAGCTCCTCCGTCTGAAACCACATTGCCTCCTACTGTAGTTTCGCCAGCGACTGGGGCCTTTTTAATCTCACCAACAGTGGTGTAATATAAAATATCATCAATATTTTTATCTGTTAGTTGAGGAAATGCGTTCATAGCAGATGACGCGTATGTTGCTGCTTGCGCCGCTTCCGCATTTACCTTT
>Ga0307998_1001087_pt1 | contig 14813 bp, 13 predicted proteins | sample Davwhametageno37_FD_203147 | JGI IMG/M metagenome (GOLD analysis project Ga0307998, IMG submission 203147) | Marine microbial communities from Davis Island wharf, Antarctic Ocean - #37 | ecosystem: Environmental > Aquatic > Marine > Unclassified | place: Antarctic Ocean: Davis Island wharf... | reverse complement strand
TTATTCATCAAATTACATCTAGAAATGATGCAGACAAATTGGTGTCTGATATCTATCCATCACTTCGAGGCAAGCTCTCTCATGCTTTTGTAGATCCAGCCAAAGCTAGCTTGGAAGAAGCGGAGATAGTTTTTTTTGCAACTCCGAGCGGGATTGCAATGAATTATGTCAAGAAGTTACTGGAAAATGGAGTTAAGGTGATCGACTTGGGTGCTGACTTTAGAATTCAGGATGTTTCCATTTGGGAAAAATGGTATGAAATGAAACATAATGCGGTGGAAGAATTAAAAAAAGCAGTTTATGGGTTACCAGAGGTAAATAGAGCCGCGATAAAGAGTGCTCAGTTAGTTGCAAACCCAGGATGTTATCCAACAGCCATCCAATTAGCGCTAGCCCCTTTAATTAAAAGTAACTTAATTAACACCGAAACAATAATAGCAGATGCAAAATCAGGTATTAGTGGGGCTGGAAAAAAAACAGAAACTCAGCTATTAATGTCAGAAGCATCTGAGAATTTTAGAGCTTATGGTTTAATGGGACATCGACATTTACCAGAAATTGAGGAAAATTTAAAGGTAATTTCTGGGACAAATAAAATTAAGCTGACATTTGTGCCTCATCTGATACCTATGGTTAGAGGTATGCACGCAACTTTATATGTTGACTGCATTAAGAATTTTGACCCGTTAGTAATTTTTAATGAATGTTATAATCACGAACCTTTTGTTGATGTTTTGGAATCAGGAAGTTGCCCTGAAACAAAGTCGGTAAGAGGGTCAAACTTATGTAGACTGTCTTTTTATAAAATTCCAGGTACTAATAGGCTTATAATTTTATCTGTAATTGATAATTTAGTGAAAGGTGCGGCTGGCCAAGCAATACAGAATATGAATATTATGATGGGTTGGTCTGAAAGTTCTGGCCTAGATTTATTTGTTCTTCATCCTTAATAGGAATAATGCATGAGTGATCTATCTAAAAAAAGAAAACATTCGTTAACTGGTAAGAAAGCTAGAATTAGAACAGAGCGAATATGGCCACAACAAGTGGCAATTATTTTGCTAACAATTTTTCTGTGTTTTGTATTTTTTTATAAAGTATATGATGCCGGAAAAATTACAAGGTTTCTTTTAAAAATTGCAGAATTAGAAAGTATTAATAAAGAATATGAAAATAGCTTGCTTGAAACACGCTTGGAAATTCAAATGGGATTAATATCTTATGATAAACTCGCCCAAGAAGTAAAAGCTGTAAAACAAGAAAATATTGGATTAAAAGAAGATAATCTGTTTTACGAGAAAATTGTTGGAAAAAGGCCAAAATAATGTTTTTTAAGAAAAAAAATAAATTTAATATCGATACCCTTATCAATGAAGATTTTGTTATCAAGGGAGACACCACATATGTTGGGGGCATTAGGCTGGACGGGAAAATTATTGGAAATGTAAATGTTATTGGAGGCAATAATGGCACACTTATTATGGGTGAAGGAAGTGAGGTTAGAGGAGATATAATTGTTCACAATGCTATTATTGGTGGAAAAGTATCAGGCAATATAAGGGCTCTCAATTATATTGAGATTCATCCGCAAGCAGACATTAAGGGTGATATAGAGTATAAAGTACTAGAGGTTCATGCAGGAGCAAAGATTTTAGGAGCGCTTAAAATGATGAGTAGTGCTACCATTAAGCAGTATGCAAAAGAAATTGATGTAAAAATTGAGAAGTCATAGGAGAAAAGCATGACGATAGGGATAGAAAACGATTTCAAGCCAGAATTAGCAATGCCAACGCCAGTAAATTTTACTGATAATGCTGTAAGTAAGGTCAAAGAGCTTATTGAAGAAGAGGGAACTGCAGATCTTAAGCTTAGAGTCTTTGTGAGTGGGGGCGGATGTTCAGGATTTCAATATGGGTTTACATTTGAAGAATCAACTAATGATGATGATACAGAGGTAATCAAGGATTCAGTAACGCTATTGATTGACCCGATGAGCTTACAATATTTAACTGGCGCTGAAATAGACTACCAAGATAATGTTCAGGGCTCACAATTTGTAATCAAAAATCCCCAAGCAACTAGTACTTGTGGATGTGGATCTTCTTTCTCAGTTTAGAGTGGGCTCATATCTCTTTTAGTTCTTCCTGTGTAAACTTGCCGAGGGCGACCAATTTTGTTGTCATTGTCACATAGCATTTCGTTCCAATGAGATACCCATCCAGCTGTTCGAGCAATTGCAAAAACGGCTGTGAACATTGAGTTAGGAATGCCAAGTGCCCGCATAACTATCCCAGAATAGAAGTCAACATTAGGGTATAGTTTTTTCTCTATGAAGTACTCATCTTCTAAAGCAATTTTTTCCAAAGCTAAAGCTAATTTAAATAAGGGCTCATTTTCAAGATTTAACTCATTAAGTACCTCGTGACAGGTTATTTTCATTATTTCAGCGCGAGGATCTTTATTACGATATATGCGATGACCAAAACCCATTAGGCGAAAGCTATCATTTTTATCCTTTGCTCTTTTTATGTATTCCCCAATTCGACTTTCATCTTTTATTTCAGATAACATCTTTAAGGTTGCTTCGTTAGCACCACCATGGGCAGGCCCCCATAATGATGCAATTCCAGCAGCAATACAGGCATAAGGGTTCGCTCCAGATGAGCCAACTAGCCTAACAGTGGATGTCGATGCATTTTGTTCATGATCAGCATGAAGAACTAGAATTCTCTCTAATGCTTGAGTAAGAATGGGATTGTTTTGATATTTTTTATTAGGGCTTGAGAACATCATATTAAGAAAGTTTCCCGCATAACTTAAGTCATTTTGAGGGTATACAGAAGGCAGACCAAGGCTATATGTATAGCTCCATGCACCTATGGTGGGTAATTTTGCTATCAATCTCTGAGCAGATAATTTTCGATGGTCGGGATTAGTTACATCCAATTCATCAGCATAAAAGGCTGACATAGAAGCCACAACGCCAATCATAACTGCCATAGGGTGGGAATCTCTTCGGAAACCTCTGAAGACACTATTTAATTGATCATGAATTAAGGTATGCCCGTTAATAGTTTTACGGTAGCCTTGTTTTTCTATAGCACTTGGAAGTTCACTATTGTAAAGTAGATATGAGACATCTAAAAAGTCACAGTTTTTAGATAATTGATCAATTGGATAGCCACGATAAAGAAGCTCACCTTTTTCTCCGTTGACATATGTAATGGATGAGCTGCATGATGCAGTTGATAAGTACCCAGGATCAAAGGTATAAATTCCCTCTTCATGAAGCTTTCTTATATCAATTGCCGGGGGCCCCATTGCTCCTCTGATTAATGGAAGATCAATTTCCTTACCATCAATTATAATTTTTGATTTTTCTGAGGTCATATTTTGTGTGGATTATTTACGTATTGTATTATAACTTAAAATAATTATTTTAAGCTGGATGTGTGACTCCCAAAATTCTTAAGCCTGCTGAGCCAGTAATTTCTGGAGAATTATTAGGAACATTATTTATACATTCATTTGCTAACCAACCAAATGCAACGGCTTCTACTGACTGAGATGAAATCCCTAATTCTTCTGTGTCATTTATTTGAAATGTTGTTAATTGCTCTAATCTATTTTTTAAAAATAAATTTTTACTACCACCCCCACATATAAATATTTCATCAACTTGATTGCAATATTTATCTATAGCTGAGCTTATAGAAAGAGCACTAAGCTCTAGGAGAGTTCTTTGAACATCTGCAGGGTTTTCATTTTTATGATTAAAATTTTCTAACCAGCCAGCATTAAATAAATCTCTACCCGTACTTTTTGGAAGTTTTTTCTGAAAAAAAGGTTCTTTCATAAATTCTTTGAGTAAATTGGGAATAATATTCCCAGTGCTGGCCCATTTCCCTTGGTCATCATAGCTTTTATTTTTATTTTTTTGGATCCAATGATCTATAAGAAGATTCCCCGGACCACAATCAAAGCCAGTTAGTTTATGATTGGTTTTAAGGTAAGTTAGGTTGCTAATACCTCCAATATTAATAATGACTCTATTTTTAGTGGGAGAGGAAAAGGCTTGCTGGTGAAATGCAGGAACTAAAGGGGCGCCTTCGCCCCCAGCAACGATATCTCTATTTCTAAAGTCTGCTACAACGGCAATATTTGTTTTCTCTGCCAACATATGAGCGCTACCAATTTGGATAGAAAATTTCCTTACTGGTTGATGTCTGATAGTTTGTCCATGATAGCCAATACAACAAACATTCTTAGCATTAATTTTCAATTTTTTTAGCATATTATTAATTATTGATGCAGTAATCTTCGCGTGTGATAAACCTAACTCAATACTTACCTCCAAATCGTTATGACTTGGCTTTTGAGCCAATAATATTGCATTAGCTAATTTATTTGTATAGGGCTTATGCATAAAATCAACTAATTTTATTTGACTCTTTGATACTTCGATTAAAACAACATCAATCCCGTCCAAGCTTGTACCTGACATTACACCAAAGATTAATTTTGCATTTTCCATAATTTAATTGTGACAACTTTATTTTTTAATACAAGCCCAAAAAAAGTACTAATATTTTTAAAATCATAATTAAGCTAGAATTGTACTAATTTATTGAATAATAGGAAACTTACCATTGAAAATTGAAGAGACATTAGGTCTAATTAAGCGAGGTTCAGACGAGATCCTAATTGAATCTGAATTGATTGAGAAATTAAAAAAAGGAACCCCCCTTAAAATAAAAGCTGGATTTGACCCTACTGCACCTGATTTGCATTTGGGCCACACTGTTTTATTGAATAAATTAAGGCAATTTCAGGATTTAGGGCACCAGATTATTTTTTTGATTGGTGACTTTACTGGAATGATTGGAGACCCCACAGGTAAGAACGTAACTAGACCGCCTTTATCAAAAGAAGACGTTAAAAAAAATGCTGAGAGTTATTCGGAGCAGGTCTTCAAAATATTAATTAAAGAAAAAACTGAGATTGTTTTTAATTCGACTTGGTTAAATGATTTAGGGGCGAGTGGAATACTAAAGCTTGCTTCAACACATACAGTTGCAAGGATGTTGGAGCGAGATGATTTCTCTAAAAGATATCAGTCAAAACAGCCTATTGCAATCCATGAATTTATTTACCCATTACTGCAGGGTTACGATTCAGTAGCCCTAAAGGCCGATGTTGAAATTGGAGGGACAGATCAAAAATTTAATTTATTGATGGGACGTGAATTACAGAAACACTTTGGTCAACAGCAGCAATGTATCTTAACAATGCCTCTTCTAGAGGGGCTTGATGGCGGTCAGAAAATGTCTAAGTCGTTGAATAACTACATAAGTATTGATGAGCTGCCTGAAAGTATTTTCGCAAAAATATTATCAATCTCGGATGATTTAATGTGGCGATATATAGAGCTCTTATCTTTGAAGACTGCTGATGAAATTAGATCATGGAAATTAAGGGGTGAAGCAGGTGAAAATCCCAAACTAATTAAGGTCGAATTTGCAAAAGAGATTGTTGAAAGATTTCATGATGCAAACGCCGCAGAAAGAGCAGAAAATAATTTTAATATTAGAGCGCAAGGCCAGATTCCCGAAGACATCCCCAATTTTGATGTTGTTTGCGACGAAGTAGGTATTACAGTTCCTAAGCTACTTAAAAGAATACATTTAGTATCTAGTACTTCTGAGGCTATGCGCCTAATTGCTGGCGGAGGTATTAAAGTTGACGGTGAAAAATTTGAAGACAATAAAAAACTTATTTTAAGGGACACAGTAATTACTATCCAAGTGGGGAAAAGAAAATTTGCTCGCGTCTCTATATTGTAAGATTCGAATAATATTATTCTTCCAATTTATTGAATTTATTGATATAATTCGCATCTTGAAGACGGGCCTATGGCCCTTTTTTTGTTTGAGGGTAATGTTTTTACGGGAACCAAAAATTGGGAATAGATTTAGAAAAATTAATTGATAAAACAGTTACCCAGTTGGGATATGAATTAGTTGATCTTGAAATCATTAATCATGGCCAGCTTTTAAGAGTGTTTATCGATAAATTAGACCCAATCAATATTGATGATTGTGTAGTAGTAAGTAATCAGTTGAATCATGTCCTATCAGTTGAGGAAGATATAGTCTATGACAGACTAGAAGTCTCATCACCAGGAATGGACAGAGTTTTAAAGAAATTGAATGACTACGAGCTCTTCAAAGAGGAGAGGGTAAAAATTAAAACCCGCCTACCTATTTTAGAGAGAAGAAATTTTAGTGGTGTAATAAAAGGAATAAAAGGGAATATTATTTTTCTGGAGTCAGAAGGTTCATTAATTGAGATTGATTTTGATCAGATTGATAAGGCTCGGTTAGATCCAAAAATAATATAAAAGTATAATAGAAGGAGAAAAAAATGAGTCGTGAGATTTTATTACTTGTAGATGCACTTGCCCACGAGAAAAATGTGGATAGAGATGTGATATTTACAGCATTAGAATTGGCTTTAGCATCAGCTACCAAAAAAAAATATGATATTGGTGTTGATATTAGAGTAGAAATTGATAAAGAGAGTGGAGAATATCAGTCCTTTCAATGTTGGACAATTATTCCTGAAGAATTAATTGAAAATCTGGATGCAGAAATCTCTCCTTCAGACGAAAGAGCTAAAGGAAAATTAGAAAATGAAGTGATAAAGGAGCCTATTGATTCAGTTGAGTTTGGAAGAATTGGAGCTCAAGCAGCTAAACAGGTTATTCTTCAAAAGGTAAGGGAGGCTGAGCGCGAGCAGATTTTAAATGATTTCTTAGCAAGAGATGAGAAATTGGTATCCGGACAAATTAGAAGGATGGAAAGAGGGAATGCAATTATTGAAATTGGCAGGTTAGATGCAATTTTGCCTCGTGAACAAATGATCCCAAAAGAGAATTTAAGGGTTGGAGACCGTATTAGAGCAATTCTATTTAGAATTGAGGATAATATTCGTGGTCCACAGGTGGTTCTGTCAAGAACTGCCCCAGAGTTTCTTAAAAGACTTTTTGAGTTAGAAGTCCCAGAAATAGAAGAAGGCTTATTAGAAATTATGTCTGCATCAAGAGATCCTGGACTCAGATCTAAGATTGCAGTAAAAGCAAATGACCAAAGGCTAGATCCAGTTGGAACCTGTGTGGGGATGAGAGGCTCACGTGTTCAAGCAGTCACAGGCGAGTTGGCTGGAGAGAGAGTGGATATAGTTTTATGGTCCATTGAGCCCGCACAGTTTGTTATTAATGCAATGGCACCGGCAGAGGTTACAAGTATAGTTGTTGATGAGGACAAGCACAGCATGGATTTAGCTGTTTCTGAAGATCAGCTTGCTCAAGCAATTGGTAGAGGAGGACAAAATATAAGGCTTGCATCTGAATTAACAGGCTGGGAATTAAATATTTTAACGGAAGAAGAATCTGATCAGAAAACAAAAGATGAGTATGCCTCTGTAAGTCAATTATTCATAGAAAAACTAGATGTTGATGAAGATGTTGCTGATATTTTAGTGCAAGAAGGTTTTTCTACTATTGAAGAGGTTGCTTATGTCCCAATTGAGGAGATGATTCAAATTGCAGCATTTGATGAAGGAACTGTTACAGAGCTAAGATCAAGAGCTACGGCTGCAATCTTAACAGATGCAATTGCAAAAGAAGAAAAGGTAGCAGAGCCGGCCGAAGACCTGTTGTCGATGGATGGAATGGATATTGATACGGCGAAGCTACTAGCTTCAAAAGGTGTCATATCGATGGAGGATCTTGCAGAATTGGCGGCTGATGAATTGCTAGACTTGGTTAAACTGGATGAAGAAAAAGCGAAGCATTTAATCATGACAGCTCGCGCACCATGGTTTGTTTAAATAATTTATTGGAGTTTGAATGGGAACATCTACAGTAGAAAAGTTTGCAGTTGAGTTGGGTTTACCAATAGATTTATTGCTAGAGCAGCTAAAAAGTGCAGGCGTGAATAAAACGACCTCTTCAGATGAGCTTATTGAGGAAGACAAAGCCGCGTTGTTGAGCTTTCTTCGTAATTCACATGGTGGCGATCAAAAGCCTAAGTCTAAAATTACATTAACGCGAAAACAGAGTACTGAAATAAGAAAAACAGATAGTGAGGGAAGGGCAAGAACGATTCAAGTAGAGGTCAGAAAGAAAAGAACACTAGTAAAGCCTGATCAAGAAAAAAAATCTCAAAATATTTCTGAGGAAATTAATCCGAAAAAACCGGAAGTACCTGTTGCTGTGATAGATAATCACCAAAAAAATATTAGGGAAGATGAGGCTAAAAGACATGCAGCTCTTGCAGAAATTCAAGCCGCTGAAGTAATTAAGAAACAGACCCCTCCTGCAGCTACCGCGCCAAAAAAAGAAGAACCGGCTAATGATGGAACATTGCACCGTCCTGCATCAAAGATTGGAGTTAAGGTTGAGAAAGATAAAAAGCCAAAAGAGAAGTGGGTAGATAGAACGATAAAAAAACGCCCTATTAGAGGAAGAAACGATTCTGGGGCCGGTGGACGTCGCTCTCCAAAAACAAGAAATAAAAATAAGGATGATGACGAGCTAAATTTCACTGCTCCGTCAGAGCCGATCATAAGAGATATTTTGGTTCCAGAAACTATTTCTGTATCTGATTTAGCGCATAAGATGGCTGTTAAAGCAGCCGAGGTAATCAAAAACCTTATGGGCATGGGCATGATGGTAACAATCAATCAAATATTAGATCAAGATACTGCAATGATTGTGGTCGAAGAAATGGGACATAAACCAGAGGCTGCAATAGAAAATGATCCAGAGTCATTACTGAGTAGCGACGAAACAATTGAGGCTATTATTGAGTCACGCCCACCAGTTGTTACGGTTATGGGCCATGTAGATCACGGCAAAACATCATTATTAGATTATATAAGAGCGACAAGAGTTGCTTCAGGTGAGGCAGGTGGAATTACTCAACATATTGGCGCATATCACGTTGAAACACCTAAGGGTATGATTACTTTCTTAGATACCCCTGGACACGAAGCTTTCTCTGAAATGCGAGCTCGGGGAGCAAAATCAACAGATGTAGTCGTATTAGCTGTTGCTGCTGATGACGGGGTGATGCCTCAAACAATCGAAGCAATTAATCATTCAAAAGCAGCTGGCGTTCCTCTTATTATTGCAATAAATAAGATTGATAAGCCTGACGCAAACCCTGAAAAAGTAAAAAGTGAGCTGTTAACATACGAGGTAATACCAGAGGAGCTTGGTGGGGATGCTATGTTTGTTGAGGTATCAGCAATAACAGGACAAGGAATTGATTCGTTATTAGATGCAATCTTACTTCAAGCTGAGGTATTGGAATTAAAGGCTTCGATTAATACCGCCGCAAAGGGTGTTGTTATTGAAGGTAGGCTCGATAAGGGCCGCGGCCCAGTAACAACATTGTTAGTTCAATCAGGGGTTCTAAATCCGAGCGATATAATTTTGGCAGGAACAGCATTTGGCAGGGTAAGAGCAATGATTGACGAGGTTGGGGGAAAAGTATTAAAAGCAGGGCCATCAATCCCTGTAGAAGTGATTGGATTATCAGGAGTACCAAATGCTGGCGAAGAATTTATTGTTTTAAATGATGAGAAAAAAGCTAGAGAAGTTGCACTTTTTAGGCAGGGAAAATTTAGGGACGTGAAGTTTGCTAAGCAGCAGGCATCTAAATTAGAAAATATTTTTGATCAAATAGCAGATGGTGAAGTAAAAGTTCTTCCATTAATTATTAAGTCTGATGTTCAGGGTTCCTATGAAGCTCTGGCTGGATCCCTACAAAAATTATCAACTGATGAAGTAAGAGTTAATGTAATTCATTCAGCGGTGGGAGCGGTAAATGAATCTGATATCAATTTAGCAACAGCATCAAATGCTGTCGTTCTAGCATTTAATGTAAGAGCAGATGGCGGAGCAAGAAAATTGGCAGCTAATTTAGAAGTCGATGTTCGGTATTACAGCATTATTTATGAGGCTGTTGATGAGGTTAAATCTGCCCTAAGTGGATTACTATCGCCAGAAAGAAAAGAAGTTTCTCTCGGCTTAGTGGAAATTCGGGATATTTTTAAAGCATCTAAAATTGGTACGATTGCTGGATGCTATGTACTGGAAGGATTAATTAGAAAGAATTCAAAAATTCGAATTCTTAGAGATAATGTGGTGATATATGACGGTGAGCTAGATTCCCTCAAACGATTCAAAGAAGATGCTAAGGAAGTAAAAGCAAACTATGAATGTGGCCTCTCAATTCAGAATTTTAATGATATCAATGTCGGTGACCAAATTGAAGTATATGAAACAGTTGAAGTGGCAAGGAAGCTTTAACTTTGCCTAAGGATTACCCAAGAAGTGTCAGAATAAGTCAGCAAATAAAAAAAGAACTAGCTGATCTCTTGCAGTTTCAGATAAAAGATCCATCACTAACGATGCTTACAATTCTTGACGTTGAAGTATCTCCATGTCTCAAGCATGCTAAAGTTTTTTTTGTAGCTAGTGAGTATGATGAGGAGGTTTTCAAGGGGCTTAAAAGATCGATGCCTTTTTTAAGGTCTCAACTAGCCAAAAAAATGACGACAAGAGGCATTCCGAAATTACATTTTGTTTATGATAAGACAATTGATGAAAGCATGAAAATTTCTCGCTTACTTGATGGTGTGTTGAATGCTGATAAATAATTTATGATAATTAAGCATAAAAAGCAAGATATTAACGGTCTCCTGATAATTGATAAGCCATTAGGGTTTTCTTCTAACCAGGCTCTTTCGAAAATAAAATGGCTTTACAACCCAAAAAAAGCAGGTCATACAGGAACATTAGATCCATTAGCTACTGGTTTATTGCCCGTTTGTCTTGGAGAGGCAACTAAATTCTCAAGCTATCTTTTTGAAGAAAATAAGACATATGAAGCTAAAATAAAATTAGGATTTACTAGCTCTACTGGAGATGCAGAAGGCATTTTAACAGATTTGAATATTGATACGTTTCCCAGCAAAACTCTTATTATTAACGAGTTGAAAAATTTTGAAGGAGAAATTGAACAGACACCACCAATGCATTCAGCCTTGAAGTATGATGGGAAGCCTCTATACCAATACGCCCGGGAAGGGATTGAAATACCGAGAAAAAAAAGAACAGTAACAATATTTTCAATTAAATTGATTGATTTGAAAAAAGATGAATTGTTAATTGAGATAGAATGTTCAAAAGGAACCTACATCCGAACATTGGCAGAAGATATAGGGGAAAAACTAAATGTTGGTGGTTATCTAATTGGTTTAAGAAGAACGGTAGTTGGTTCGCTTTCCATTCATAATGCGATTTCATTAGATTTAATAGAAGAGACTCCTGACGAGGAAAGATTAAAATTTATTAATCCTATTGATGGATTTTTGAATAATTTTGATGCTCTGGTTGTAAATAACGATGAATCTAATGCAATTAAAGATGGAAAAATTTTACATAAAAAAGAAGCTAAAGATAATATTTACAGACTGTATTCGCAAGAGGATGTTTTTATAGGTTTAGCTGAGGGGGATACTAATGGAAATATTAAGGTCAAGAGATTGATGGCATTATAGAAATAAGTTATTTAAAAACATATTGTTAAATTAATCAAATACCGTTAAAATGTTCGGTTCTGAAATAGGAGAAACAAATGACAAGCACTGCAGTAGAAAAGGCAAAGATAGTAGCAGACTATCAAATAGCTAAAAATGATACGGGTTCACCTGAAGTTCAGGTTGCGTTAATAACAGACAGAATAAATTATTTAACAGGACACTTTCAAACTAATGCAAAAGATCATCATTCAAGAAGGGGTCTTCTGGCGCTAGTGAGTCAACGACGTAAACTTCTAGACTATCTTAAAAGAGAAAGTCTTGATCGGTACCAGGCCCTAATAAAACGTCTTGGTATAAGAAAATAAAAAAGTTTTTTTGAATTGAAAGCCGATAATTTGCGACTAAAGCATGTATCGGCTTTTTTATTATTAAGTCATTCATTATTGGGAAGTGAATAATGATTAAAAAATTAAAGGAAAATAAAAATGTTTAATATAGTAAAGAAAAGTGTCAAGTTCGGTGACAATACCTTAACAATAGAAACAGGTGAGATTGGCCGTCAAGCCGATGGTGCAGTGATGGTAACTTATGGTGATACGGTTGTTTTTGTAACTGCAGTAGGAAGAAAAAATGCTAAAGAAGGGCAAGATTTTTTCCCATTGACAGTAGATTATCAAGAAAAAACATACGCTGCAGGAAAAATTCCCGGTGGTTTCTTTAAGAGAGAGGGTCGTCCAAGTGAGAAAGAGACTCTAACATGTAGATTGATAGATAGACCTCTCAGACCTTTATTCCCTAAAAACTTTTACAATGAGATCCAAATTGTAGCTACCGTAATGTCTTCAGACAGTGAAATAAATTCAGATATTCCAGCAATTATTGGAGCTTCAGCAGCTTTAGCTATTTCAGGAATCCCTTTTTATGGTCCGGTTGGCGCATCTCGTGTTGGTTATATTGATGAAAAATTTGTTATAAACCCATCAAAAACACAATTATTAGAAAGTGACTTAGACCTGGTAGTCGCTGGCAGTGATGACGCAGTTCTTATGGTTGAGTCTGAAGCTAAAGAATTACCAGAGGAAGTTATGTTAGAGGCTGTTCAGGCTGGACATAAGGCAATGCAGCCAGTTATTAAAATGATTAACGATTTTGCTAAGGAAGCGTCAAAAGACCCATGGGATTGGAAAGCTCCTGAGGAAAACAAGGAGTTGATTTCCCAAATAGCAAAAATTGCAGCTAATGATTTAGAGAAAGCTTTTGCAATTAAGTCTAAAGGCGAGCGTTCAGAAAAATTATCCGAAATTAAAGATAGCATTATAGCTAAAGTTGTAAATGAGGATACAAGTGCATCGGATATGAATGTAATTAATAATGAATTTTTTAATTTGGAATCAAAAATTGTTAGAAATAAAATTCTAGATGGTGAGCCAAGAATCGATGGTAGAGATACAAGAACAGTGAGGCCCATTGAAATAAGAACAGGAGTGTTACCAAGAGCACATGGCTCAGCATTATTTACAAGAGGCGAAACGCAGGCAATTGTTGTTGCAACCCTTGGTACAGGACGTGATGAACAAATTATTGATGCACTTCAAGGGGAATATAAAGATCGATTCATGCTTCATTATAATTTTCCTCCTTATGCAACAGGAGAAACTGGAAGAGTTGGCACTCCAAAACGCAGAGAGATTGGCCACGGTAAATTAGCAAAAAGAGGTCTTTCAGCAGCATTACCAAGCCAAGAAAATTTTGATTATACGATACGTTTAGTATCAGAAATCACTGAATCTAACGGCTCGAGTTCTATGGCATCTATATGTGGTGGAACTATGGCTATGATGGACGCAGGCGTCCCTTTGACTGAACACGTTGCAGGTATTGCTATGGGGCTCATAAAAGACGGGAATAGAGTTGCTGTTTTGACAGATATTCTTGGAGATGAAGATCATTTAGGCGATATGGACTTTAAGGTAGCAGGTACAGATAATGGTATAACTGCGCTTCAAATGGATATTAAGATTACTGGAATCACAGCAGAGATAATGCAGGTTGCCCTATCTCAGGCTAAAGAAGGTATCGATCACATTTTAAAAATTATGAAGAAGACATTAAAAGCTCCGAGAACTGAGATGTCACAATTTGCCCCTCAAATTTTAACAATTAAAATTCATCCAGATAAAATTCGTGATGTAATTGGTAAAGGGGGTGCTGTAATTAAAGGTTTAGCTGCTGAAACAGGGGCTACAATTGATATTGATGATAATGGACTGGTTAAAGTTGCTTGTACAAACGGAGAGTCAGGACAGTTAGCAATAGATAGAATTAAAGAAATTACTGCAGATGTTGAAGTTGATCAAGTATACGATGGCAAGGTAATAAAAATTCTAGATTTCGGTGCGATTGTCTCATTACTTCCAGGAAAAGATGGATTGCTTCATATTTCACAAATTGCCCACGAAAGAATAAAGGCTGTTAAAGATCATTTATCTGAAGGTGATGAGGTAAAAGTGAAAGTTATTGAGGTTGATGATAAAGGTCGAGTTAGGGTAAGTGCTAAGGCCTTAATTGAGCCACCGCCAGCAACTGAAAAGAATGAAGAGACCAAGAACGACTAATTAAAAAAGCCCCTTTAAGGGGCTTTTTTTTATTTTGCCATTTGCCTTTCTCTTATTTCATCAAGTGTCTTGCAGTCAATACATAGCGTTGCGGTTGGTCGGGCTTGAAGTCTATTTAGTCCAATTTCTTCGCCACATTGCTTGCAATAACCATAGTCATCGCTTGCAATAATTCTTAATGTTTGATCAATTTTTTTAATAAGCTTTCTTTCGCGATCACGATTTCGTAGCTCAAGAGCCATATCTGATTCTTGACTTGCTCTATCATTAGGGTCTGCATATGCCGTTATATCATCCTGCATATGAGCCACAGTTCGGTCAATATCCTTACTTAATTCATTTTTCCATTCGTTTAAAATTCTCATAAAGTGCCCTCTTTGAGATTTGCTCATGTATTTTTCTTTGGATTTTGGAGTATATGTTTGGAACTGTTTAAATTTTTGGCTATTTGGTTTCGCTATAACTTTTTTAGCTGCTGGTTTCGCCATAACTTTTTTAGCTGCTGGTTTCGCTATAACTTTTTTAGCTGCTGGTTTCGCTATAACTTTTTTAGCTGCTGGTTTCGCTATAACTTTTTTAGCTGCT
>Ga0307998_1001085_pt1 | contig 14826 bp, 9 predicted proteins | sample Davwhametageno37_FD_203147 | JGI IMG/M metagenome (GOLD analysis project Ga0307998, IMG submission 203147) | Marine microbial communities from Davis Island wharf, Antarctic Ocean - #37 | ecosystem: Environmental > Aquatic > Marine > Unclassified | place: Antarctic Ocean: Davis Island wharf... | reverse complement strand
AACAATTAATTTACTTGACAACTAACCTAAAAGATAGTATAATATAAACATGAAAGTATTAGTTTTCGGTGATGTAATAATCGACAAATATATCTATGGTACATCAGAACGTTTAAGTCCTGAGGCTCCTGTGCCTGTTGTCAAGTACCAGCGTGAAGTTGAAACACTTGGCGGAGCAGGACTTGTGTACGAAAACTTAAAAAGTCTAGGTGTCGACGTAACACTATTTGAAACTGAACAGCCTAGTAGCATTAAAACTAGAGTAATTTGTGACGGACATTATGTTACACGCATTGACGATGATAAACATGCAGACAGTACAGCAGTACTAGAAACTATAGAGTTGCATGACTTTTCAGAATACAAGTATGTTATATTAAGTGATTATAATAAAGGTGTGTTAGATGAGTCTCTTGCAATTATAGAACATATTAATAAATTTAATTGTAAAATAATTGTAGATCCTAAAGAATATGCAACCCAATATAAAGGCGCATGGCTAGTAAAACCTAACTATAGTGAATTTACTAAATTTGGATTCAATGATTGGAAAGGTAATATTATTACAACTAACGCTGGTAACAATGTTGTTGCAAGTATTGAAGATGAAGTATATAACGTGCCTGTTGAAGATGTAGAAGTAAGCGATGTTACAGGTGCAGGCGATTGTTTTTTAGCAGCATTTGTGTATGGCTTAACAAAGCAATACAATTACAAGCGTTGTATAGAACTTGCTGTTAAAGGTTCTAGAGAAGCAGTTAAACACACAGGCACACACACGCTTACTGTAAGCGATCTCGAAGAACGCATAGTGTTTACTAACGGAGTTTTTGATATACTACACACGGGTCACTTTGAGCTATTAGCCGAAGCAAAAGCACTTGGTGGAAAACTAATTGTAGGTATTAATAGTGACGCAAGTGTAAAGCGTCTTAAGGGTGAAGACCGGCCTATTAATAATGCTGTAAAGCGTGTTAGACAATTAGAAATATTGCCTTGGGTTGATAAAGTTGTATTGTTTAGTGACGATACACCATACGAATTAATTAAAAAATTAAAGCCGCATGTTATTGTAAAAGGCGGTGATTACACAGTAGAACAAGTTGTAGGGCATGATTTAGCTGATGTGCATCTTGTGCCTACAGTTGAAGGTTATTCAACAACACAGATTATAGAGGCAAGCAAATGAGAATATTAGTTACAGGAAACGAAGGATTTATTGGTAAAAATGTTGCAAGCTATTTGCAACAGCAAGGACACGAAGTTGAAGGATGGGAATGGCAACCTGGCGTACTGCCTAGTACAGAAGATTATGATTGGTGCATACACTTAGGTGCTATTAGCTCAACTACATATACTGATGTAGATCAAATACTAGAGCAAAACTTTGAGTTTACTGTTAGACTTGCACAGATATGTGAAAACTTTGGTACTAATTTACAATACGCATCAAGTGCAAGTGTATACGGTCCAACGACACACTTTACAGAAGATAGCAATTTACTTCCAGTAAGTCCTTATGCATGGTCAAAGTATTTGTTTGACAGATTTTTAAATCAGTATCTTGAAGAGTTTGAAATTAAAATACAAGGCTTCCGATACTTTAACGTATACGGGCCTGGAGAAGAAAACAAAGGCGATCAAGCAAGTCCTTATACTAAGTTTACTAAGCAAGCAAAAGAAGATGGTGTTATAACACTGTTTGAAGATAGCGAAAATTTTAAAAGAGACTTTGTTTGTGTCGAAGACATTTGCCGGGCGCACGAACTTATGTTTGATTCAGATGCTACAGGTATATTTAATATTGGTACCGGAACTGCAACTAGCTTCGAAACAGTTGCGTCTGCAATTGCTAAGAAGCATAACGCTGCTATAAATTATATTCCAATACCTGACAATTTAAAAGCACAGTATCAAAAGTATACTTGTGCGAATTTAACTAAACTTAACAATGCAATAGATATGCAATGGACATCAATAGAGGATTATATTAATGGAAAATAACGAACCAACTAGGCTTAACGGAGTTGTTCCCAAAGGTTGGGGTTACGAATTAATTTGGGCATCTAATGACAAGTATTGTGGTAAGATTATGTTCTTTGAAAAATCAAATGCTAAATTTAGTATGCACTTTCATAGAGAAAAAGACGAAACATGGTTTGTAAATACCGGACTATTCAAAGTGCGATGGATTGATACTTCTAATGCTATGTTATACGAAAAGAATTTAAAGGAAGGCGATGTGTGGCATAATCCACCATTACAACCGCACCAGCTAATTTGTTTAGCTGCAGGGTCTAGTATTACTGAAGTTAGTACTGCTGACAGTGTAGAAGATAATTATAGAGTTTCGCCCGGCGATAGTCAAAAGCAACAATACGAACCTAATTTAAATCCGGAAGATCAAGATGGCTAGAAATGTCTTAGAAGGAGCAATGATTAGCTCTGTAGTAAATACACAACCGATGTATAACAAGTGTGTTATTGGGTTGGACCGTGACGGTGTTATTAATGTTGACCGAGGAACTTACACCTGGAGAAGTAGCGACTTCGAGCCTATCGAAGGCAGCTTAGATGCAGTTGCTAGACTTCGTAAACATGGGTATAAAATTGCAATTATAACAAATCAAGGCGGCATCGAACTTGGAATGTTTTCTATGAATGATGTTGATATATTACATCAACATATGTTAGACTTGTTTGGCAAAGCTGGTTGCCCTAGTATTGATGCAATGTATTATAGTGCTAGTAGTCGAAAAAATGATATGTATGCCAAGCCTAATACTGGCATGTTTAAGCGATGCGAAAAAGAACACCCGCACATTAAGTTTAATAAAGGGTACTATGTAGGTGATAAACTAAGTGATTTAAAAGCTGCTCATAAAATAGGTGCAACGCCTATACTAGTTCGTACTGGATACGGATTAGAAACTGAACAACAATTAAACAAATTTACCTACCGCGACATAAAGAAAAAGACCATCGTATTTGATGATCTTAGTTCTTTTGCAGATTGGATAGAAGCACATTAAGCCTGCGCTTCACCCCATCTAATAATAATATTTGCGCTTGATGCTGCGCCACTAACCTTATAAACATTAATAGCAAGTACATCAGGACCATTTGGATATGTTCCTCTGCCACCTAATGGCGTATTAGTAAGCTCTTTAAGCTCGTTAAGATCTAGTGTTGATCGCTCGCCTGGTACAGCAATGAATGAGAAGATAGTCTCACCTGGTTGTGCAAACGGTGGTGCAATAAATTCAAGTGCTAATGTTCCTGAGCCGGCTGGCAAAGCGCCATTAAATGAATTATTAAGCTGTACATAATAGTAACTAATACCTGCCCAACTCTCTAATTGAACATTGTTAATCTGCGTGTTTGCTGGCACTGTTATGCCACCGCCGCCGCCAGTAACATTAGTACCAATTGTTCCGCCTGAAGATGCAAAAGATGCTTGTGTAAAGTAACCATAGTTTTTACTTGTAACAGCAGTTGGGAAAGTTATAGTCACAGCGTTTGATGTGTTAGCAGAAATGCCGCTGTTGTCTAGTGGCTTAGAAAGATAAAAATAACCGTAGTTACCAGATGAATTTATGTATGCATTATCAATAGTTGTGCCAGATGGAATGTTAGTACCTGTTATTGATTTACCAACAACATAACTGCTATTATTGTCGCCGAATGTATTTCTATAATCAGTTGCATTAACATAAAAGAAATCTGACCAATAAAAGCCGCCTCTACTGTTGTATATTCCAGAGTCAAGTTGCGCTGACATATCTGCTTGTGCAGTTATATTAGCTGTAGTAGCACTGGCGCCATCTGACCATGTAACACCACCGCCGGCTGCTACTTGAGCAAAGCTAGGTTGTCCACCTTGAGCAACTGTACTTAGACCTGACCAACCTACGTCACTTGGATTAAGTGGATAGTTTTGAGGATTAAGCACTCCTTCAATAACAATGCCGCCTTTTACTAGTGCGTCCGCAGAATCAGTACCTTCAGATGTAACTTCTAATCCTGTTAACAATAACTGTGCTCTGTTTAATAGTTCTCTTTCACCTAAATCTCCAATAAGTGCGTTTGATACACTAGGAGCCAATCTAATCATAAATGCTGTTTGTTTAGTTGTGCTAACTTCAACACCAGTTTCAGCGTATGAGAAAATGTAACCACGATCTGAGTCAAAGCCGCCGTCTGTAATAAACGCACTACCCCAGTGACTAATTAACGGAGTAATTGTTTGTGATATTAATATTACGCCTGTTCTATCAGTGTGTGTAGTAGCTGCGGATGCTGTATAAGTTCTATTTGCGCCAGCTTGGAAGTTTGTAAATGTTGCGCCTCTAGTTAATCCTGTTAGTGTGTTGTCTGTTCTTCCAGTAAACGTCATAATTTCGTTGTCAATGTAAATAGTGCCAGAATTTGGAAAGAAACTTCCATCAAACAATTCAAGAGTGGTTTGGCTATTAGTCATAGCTGCTGACAATTTCCCGCTTGGACCTTCGTTAGTAACTTCATAACGCACAGGCAAGTTTCCTGAACGCATAAATGCTTCTGTGTTTATGTTTGAGTTACGCATTCTGTGTGCGAATACAAAGTTACCATTTGATCCACGTAGCATGAAGTCAATAAAACCAGCACCATACCAACTGTACTGAATACCAATCATTTGCATTTTAGCAATATCAATATCGTATCCACTTGGGCCTGTGCCATCTAGTCTATCTAAGTTAAAGTCTCGTTGCTTTACTTTTTTATCAGCTACTAAGTTAATCTTTGCACCTGTAATATTTACTACGCCTCGGAAGTCTGGTGTTACGGTAATTGCAGTTTGACTATTAACATGTGATACAACATGTGTCATACCTTTAATAATAATTCTATCGCCAGCTTTTAGCTGATCTTGGAAACGTGTATTTGTTCCTGTAATTAAGTTATTATCAACTTCTAACGCAATTGTTCCTGCAAGCTGTCTTGTACCAGTACGCTGGTTAACGCTGACGTTAGTACCGTCAAACTCCCAGTAAATGCCGTTTTGATCATCAAAGATTCCCGAGCGTACAGTAGCACCGTGCCAAGCTATAACACTCATTTGTGAGCCAAATCCTAGTACAGCAGTTGTTGCTCCTAGTCTACGTACTGCACGAACTTTAAATGTGCGCTCGTCTATTACTTCCTCTACAGTATAATCAAACTTTGGAGGAACAGCAGTTTGTTCACCACTATTAAATCCTGGAGTCTCTACACCTATAAGTCTAATCACGCCGCCTTCTTGTACACCGTGATCGTTGTCATCTGTTACAACAGTAATTAACGAGTTAACTTCTATACCGTCTGCTGTTAACGAGCGTATATCGTAACTTGGAGCAAACAATGCACCAGTTGTATACATAATACCTTTACCAGACTGATATCTAATATATTTTTTACTTTGACGTATTGCTTGCGCACCGTGTTGTGGACCACCTGTACCCAACATAACACCGCCGTCAAATGGTCTGTGTACAAAGAAGCTATCCGGTCTTGGGTATACTGATCCTTGTATTTGTCCGCCAGCTACTGAAATTGCTCCAACTGATCTTGCTTGGAATCTTAAACTATTTACTGTAGGTATATTTGTAGCAATGTATGATCCTGCTGTTAATTTATGATTGTTAGAATCATCGTCTGATATAATAGTAGTAATAAATGAAGCTCCGGGTACTAATCCGTGTGCGTTAGTAAACGAAGCATCAATTGTAGCTAGGGCGGAATATGCAACTGAATCGAGTCTAGTCATTGTCGCAGTTGTAGCTTCAGTCATAACTATTGTGCTAATTAATGTAAAGATGCTGCCAGGATCTGCTGATGATAAAGTTGTTACGAATGTTTGGATGGCTCCTGCACCGTTTACAGATGCAACTCTAATATAGATATCGTTTAGTGGCGATTCGCCGTTAAGCGATGCTCCTGTGATTGTAAAAGAGTTTCCAACAGCATATCCAGAGCCTGGTGCACTTACAACAATACCTACATAGGTATCGCCAACCTTGCTTAAATTAACAGTAAACGCCGTACCAGTAACTGATTGTACTGCACCAGTTAACTCATTGTATGTAGCAGTTCCATCGAATGCTGTGCCGCTGCTAGTAATTCCAGTAATTACTCCGCCAGCTACAGAATCTACGCTTGTTACTGTAACAGTTAAGTTATTTGCTGGTGTATTACCAGGAAGCCCGGCGCCGGCTTGTATTAATAAAGTTTGTCCTACACCGTATCCGGTGCCGCCTGCATTAATTGACGTTGTGTACGTTCCTGCACTGAGAGCAGTATCAAAGCTTGCAGCAGTTCCAAGTCTATTACTTCCGACGATAGCTAGTTTAGTATTACCATTAAATGCAGTGCCAGCGAATGATACTGTTGCAATGCCGCCGAGACCGTCTACTGTATCAACTGTAATTGTTAGATCATTTGCAGGTGTTGCTCCTCCTAACTGTGTTCCTAGAATTGTTATAGTATTAGTGGGAATAAAGTCTGTACCTGCAACATCTATAGAAATAGCATCGTATGCTGCTCCTATTTGGGCAACTGTAAATTGTGCATTTGCTCCGGCAGCAGAGTTTGTTGTCCAAGCGGGATTAGTTGTGCTATTATTTTGATTAGGTGCAGTACCTACAGCTGATATACTTGTTATCTCGCCAACAGCTTTAACAGTATCAATTCTAAAAGTAGCATCTCCACCGCCGCCAGAGATAGTAACTATGTCCAATTGTGTATAACCTGTTCCTGGTGAGTTAATAACTACGCTGGTAATAACATTACTAGCGTTTACTGTTGTGTCAAAAGTTAATCCAGTACCAGTGCCGCCTGTTGTAGCGACGGCTGTAGCAGCTGAGTATCCTGTACCACCTGTCTGTATTGTGCTTGTAAGTGCTTGTCCTGCAGTTGTTTCTACAGCATCAACAGTTATGTACAAATCTTCTGCAGGAGATGTCCCGCCGTTTGGTTCAATAGACGAGCCAGACACAACAATGATATCACCAACTGTATATCCAGTTGAATTGTTAGGAGTTGCTAGTGTAACTGAATTATACACAGTATTTTCAAATCCAATATCAAACGTTCCAAGAGTTCCTGTGCCGCCTTGGCTGGTGCCAACCAATGCTGTGTATGATCCAGTGCCCGGTATTGCAGTTCCAGATAATGTAACTGTAACAACGCCATCTGCACTATCAACAGTATCAACTATCAATGTTAAATCATTGGCAGGAGAAGTACCATTAAACAACGTTCCTAATATAACAATTCTGTCTCCAATTTGATACTGTTCTCCAGAGTTTGCTATACCGTCTAACGTATAAGTGCCGCCAGCTGTACTAATATTAAAGCTAGCATCACTACCGTTAGGAATATTAATATTAGGTGCAATATTAGTATACACTAAATCGTTTGCCAATAAGGTTTGAGTAAAGTTACCACTAAAGGATATTACATTTCCTGTGATGTCAGTGACATAGATAGCTGTTCCGCTGCCATTGTCAACTGCTAAATCTTCTAACACACCTGTTGTGTCAGCAACTGTAATCGTATTGTCGCCCGGAAGTGCATTTGCTGTAAGAGTCAGCGTTAGATAATCTCCGCCGCCGGCACTAGTATCAATTATACCTGTAACTTGTGAGCCTGTTGGTATAGATGCGTTAGTAAGTGGAGAACCAATTTCTGGTGCACCGCCATCAAATGGTAGTATAGTAGATCCTATTGCTACATCTAATTCAGCTTGTAATGTTCCATTGCTACCATTGCTTACTACTGTAAATGTTGGGGAGCCTATTGAAGCTCCTGTATAAAATCCAGCTTGTCTTAACTGTGTGTATGATGTAGATAATGTTGTTGGATTAACTGTTCCAACTTTAGATTTTGCATAAAAAGTAAAAGTAGTAGCTGACGGAATTTCTACAATAACAAAACTGCCCTCAGCTCTTGCAGCACCTGTAACACTATCTTCGAGTGCTTTAATAGTAATAGGAGTTCCTGCTAAAAATCCGTGTGCTGAAGTTGTTGTTACAGTTATTAATGATTGGCCAACGCCGCCAGTGCCTGCTGAAGCATCTGAGACTACACTAACTACCTGAGTGTCAGTGCCTGGTACTTCGTATACACTTGGGTATCCTCTAAGTGTTGCTATAGCTGCCCACTTAGTAGGCTGCAAGCCGTACTCAAAGTCAGCATCAAGCATCGATAATGGATTTGCTGCGCGTGGACGTTCAATAGCATCTGTGCCAAAGTCGTATGGTCTAGTAGTTACAACACTCTTTCCGTTTTCAATTTGTTCTACAAAAAGTTGTATATCGTCAGTATTGCTGTGTGCATTAGTATTATAATTTAATCTAATAGTAGTTATGCCGTCAGTAATTTGTAAAAATTTAGCAAAGTCTGGATCTTCAACAACCGTATTAGTATTAATTGTTACTTCACCGCCTGTGGCTATAGTAGTAAAGTTATATATTATCTCACTTCTGGTGCTGTTAGTAATAAGTAGTATTTCATCAATGCTGTACTTGCCTTGGAACTTAATTGAACCAACGCCCTCATTTACTAATTTAGGCAGTGATAATAGTCCGTTCTGTATAGTATCTACTGTATTAAAAGAAAGTGTTTTAATTTTTGCACTTGGTCCTGCTGTTACTGCATTAGATAGCGCACTTGAAAAAGTATGTAATGATGAATCTGAACTAATGCCTACACTAGCAGTAATTGTAGTAGATGTAACTGATATAATAGTAATTGGTGCGTAATAATATGGATCTTTGCCTTTGGTATTTGGAACACCTTGGCGCCTTGGATACGGGTGCAGTGATGCATTGCCGTCTAGAGCACAAGTAAATGTTATGCCTCCAGGTGCAATATGTATTTCGTCGCCAACTGCAAGAGTATGGCTACCAATTGTTATTGTCATTTTTCCTGTAGTAGGAATATATGTTGCATCTGTTGGTGTAAATTGTGTAGTTGCTTCGGTTGCGGTGCCTGTTGTTGTTTGTGACACTTCTGAGTTTGAAGCACTATATGATACTTGTGGTAAAATATTAGTTCTAATTAAGTTACTAATAAAATTGTGTGCTGCTAATTCTGCGCCTCGATCACCATCAACTTGAGCAACAGTTTGATCCCAGTAATATTTAATGGTATTATAAGTTTTTTCGTTACCGTTGTAACGTAAGTCGTTTAAGTATGCGTCGATTACATAACCAACATCTCTTTCGCATTTTATTACGCTAGTATTTGAGTAGTTATAAAATACATCCTGTGTAGCGTTTGTTACAGAACTTACCCAAGAATGCGCACTAAGATCAGTTGATATGCCAGCGTCAACTATAACAGTAGCATTTGCTGTAGTGGCTAAAACTATTAAAGCTTTTCCTAGAAACGGAACAGCGCCTGAAGAGCTATTAGTAAATGTTAGTCCTCCAGCAGCAATTATTATTGCATCACCTACATTAAAATTGTGTGTTCCGATAGTTAGTTGTAATAACCCAGTTACAGGAAGGTATACTGCGGCAGTTGGTGTGTACTGCGATGCGGCTGCTACTTTGTCAGCTATATAAGCTGACATTTCTTTCTGTATGAAAGTTTTATTAGAGTTTATTAATCCGTAAGCATTTGGAAAACGATTATCGCTTGCCCCGATACCAGGTTTAAATACATAATTCTTTATCTGCGTCTTTGCCATGTTTTATAATCCAAATGCTATTGATAGTGATAGTGCGGTGCTATCTACATATTGTTTGTTTGATACCTCAGTTGCACTAGTAGGTAAACTTGTAATAGTTGCCGAAGTAAATGCTGCCGAAGTAAATGCTGCTGTGCTTGGAGTTGTTGCTCCGATTACTGTGTTATTTATAGTAGTATCAACTAGTGGAACACTAGAGCCGGTTGTTTTTATAACACCCAATGTTGTTCCGTCTATTTTTACAATAATTTGATTTGCAGCTTCAAATTGTAAATTCGTTGGAGAAGTAATATTTGTAATGCCAAGACCATCTATATTCAACGTACCGCCGATATATAAATCACCTGCTATACCTACACCACCTGCAACAGTAAGTGCTCCTGTGCTAGAACTAGTTGATGCTAAAACACTGGTTACTGTAGCTTCACTAAATACGCTAGGGGCATTTAAAACATTAATAGTTCCAAATATTGTGCCGGACGCATTTGCATAGTAAAGTGTATCAGGAGCTGTTACCGGGACTGCCCAAGCTAATCTGCCTGAATTTTTTCCTTGAGCTTCAGAACCAAGTGTTCCGTCATTGTGTGTTAACCCTGTAGAATAAAGTGTTGTTTTATCTGCTGTAACTATATTAAATGTAAGAGAAGTTAATGTTATATCGATAGTTGTTGTCTTTGCACGATACACACTAATTGTAGGATTGTTTGATACGCCTAACGAATTTCTAAAATTATTAGATACTTCAGTAAATACATAATCTGCAGGTAATGACGGGTCAGTTGCCGTTGCATCTACTAAACTAATAGATTTTGCAGAGATATTTCCCAAGCCGTCGACGTCGAATCCAAAACTGTTGAATCCAAATTTAGATTTAAACGGTGAATTAGTTACTGCCATTTATACAAGTCTCCTATAGTGTTATTTATCAGATAACAAAGTTAGACTACAAGGGCAGTTTGCGTATGGAAGTACTGTGCTGTGTGAATAACCTTTACACCATCATTTGCAGTTACAGGTGTGTTTGCTTGGCCGCCCATTCCGTTGTGGTAAACACAATAATAGTACAAAGTAGGCGCACTTGCAGCAACAACTATTTGAGTATATGCTCCAGCGTTGCCTGCTGTTCCAACAGTTGTAACTCCATCGGTATATTCAGATCCGCCTCCATGAGTGCCGCCTGGTAATGTCGAAAATCTTAATGGATGATTACTATTAGTAGAATCTGATTGATCAAATTTATATGTGTTACCTTCTACTAAATTATAAGTAACTTGCCGTAATCCGTCTGAGAAGTATTTATTGCCCGACGTAGTGCCGCCCACTGTAATGGCATATGTTGTAGTGGAAGGGTCCACTACAACAGGATTTAAGATAACATCTACATAACTATCATTAACAGTAGCAGTTACAGTAAGTAAGTCACGTACAGTATTATTTCTTGCATAAAGCACAACACTTGCTTGATCTCTACTTGCTGTAATCAACACTTTAATAATTTCTTTATTATCAACATCAAAGTCTGCACTTATAGTATACTCGACACTAGCAAAGTCTCCAACATGCCACCTATCTAATAGTGTATTAGTGTATACTTGCTTCCAAGGCCCATTATGACTAGTGCCAGCATTATTCTTATATAATAATGTATTTTTTAAACCGTCTGTTAAGTATTTTTTTAAATTTTGCATAATGGATCCCTGTTTTTAATATTTATCAGTTTTTGATTGTAATTAGCTTATTAAATTCAGGAAGATATAAGTACTCAAGTTTACTAACAGCCAACGTGTGCAATGCATCATCTAGTGTTTCTACTAGTGGTGCTCCGCCTAAGTTAAAGCTAGTATTAAAAATAATAGGACATCCTGTCTTTTCTTTGAACGCTTTAATAATCTTATAATATAAAGGATTATCTTCTTCAGAAACTGTTTGTATGCGGCACGTGCCATCAACATGAATAATAGCAGGAATTTTTTCAGCAATTCCTGGTTGGCAATTAACAGCATACATCATATGCGGGCTGTCTTTCATGCCTCTGAGGTCAAACCATTCATGCACATCTTCTGCAAGTATCGAGCCAGCAAATGGACGGAAGTATTCTCTATTTTTAATTCCGTTAACATATTCTTTGCCGTCTTTAAATGTTGGATCAAACATTAAGCTACGATTGCCTAATGCTCGAGGACCTGCTTCTGATCGTCCTTGGAAACATGCAACAATATTTTTTGATGTCATTAATTCAATTATACGTTGATCATCAGCATCTTCAATTGTTGCGTTGTACTTACTAGCTACACTCTCGATATCATTATTAGAATAGTTATACACCATACCTGTGTAAATTTCACGTTTATTGTGCGGCACTTTATCTTCTGAGAATAAATAATGACCAAATAATGCAGCGCCTATTGCTGTGCCACCGTCATTTGATATTGGTTCAACATATAGTTCAATTCCTTCGGCATTTAACTTGTCTAAGAAATAATAATTGGCAACACAGTTAAGTGCATACCCTCCTGAAAACACTACTTTTTTCTTGCCTGAAAGTTCAACTGCTTTAAGAATATGATTTAAAACCTGTTCCTGAGTTTCAATTTGGGCAGCATATGCTAAGTCTCTACGATTTTGTAGTATAGTAACATCACCGGTGTCTTGTAGATTAGTATTTAATTCTTCATAAAATTGAGCGTTTATGTTTGCTCCGCTTGGATACATTGGTGTAATTACGTTTCTATCTGATAGTGCAGTTATTCCAGAATCTAAAAATAACTTTGGGATATTTTTATTAGGCTTACCGTACGGAAATAATCCCATAGTTTTGCCAGCTTCAATTTCTGAAAACCCACAATATTTTGTAGCTGCTTCGTACGTTTTAGTAATTCCTGCATGAGCAGAGTAAACAGCAATATGAGTTCCAGGTTCAGCGTGAGGTTCTGAAGTCTCTTCCGGATTAACTCCTACTAGTATATTATCTTTAGTTCCATAATGCTTATATAATGTTTTAAATCCAGTATCGTAGCTACAGTTTATTATCGATTCTACTTCCCATACACTAGCATTAATGTCTTCACCAGGATTATTAGCTTTAGAGTTGTAATTAACACATATATCTTTAACAGAACCACATCCGTCGATAACTAATGCAACTGCATCATCAAACTCTGATCGATAAAATGCACATGCTGCATGAATTTTGTGATGCTGGTGGCTAACATCGTGTACTTGACGATGATTATGAGGAGAACAATGTTGGTCAATTAGCCCTAATTTACGGGCCATACCAGTGTACATATCATCACCAGTAAACTCAATTTTTCCTGCACTCTGTATAGTTGTAGTATGCGCTACAATCATAAAGTCTACTTTGTCAGTATATTCTAATACCTTTATCATCGAAGCTAACGGACTACCGTCGTACTTATTTCTACTTAACCGTTCTTCTTCAATAGCAAATACTATCTTACCATTTTTGGTAAGACATACTCCGGAGTTGTGGCCTCGGGAGACTCCTAAGATCCATAAATCTTTATTCATTCTCGGTGTCCTTAATTAGTGATTTAATATTTTACTTGCAATTTTTTGAATTTGAGCTTCAGTTAATGCCATTGCTTTTTCATTTTGTCTATTAGAATGCTCGTCAACAGTAATTCTTATAGGACTATATATGCGCTTATCTTTATAAAAATCAAGAACATTAAAATTCTTACTTTGTGGATACGAAACATTCTCTGGAAATGTTGATCCGAATACTACAGTTGACGGTTTGCTAAACGTGTGTGCTATGTGTTGACCTATTGAGTCGCAACCAATAAAAGAATCTGCTGCATTTATTAGCCCAAACCATTTTCTTAAATTTACATTATCTACATAATATACTTCGTCTTTAGTTCCTAATTTTTGAAAGTCTACGTTGAACTCGTTCATTAATAATACAGCGTACCTGTGTTCGATCTTTTGTATCAGCTTTGAAGCAGTTTCTAATGTAAACGATCTTCCTGAAGAATCCACAGGACCTGAAGGACTTTCTATAGCGCCTAATGTAATACCTTTCCCAAACGGCTGAAACACTATCATCGGTTTGTTACCGCGTTTAGATTTCATGTCTGTAATAATATTATTAGCAGTAATCTTTTCTTCATTACTTAGATGAATTGATAAGTTTGGTAAATCCTTATCCAAGCTACCATTAATAATTATATCAAATGCTTGTGCAATATTACATTTTTGATTATAGTATTCCCATATTGCATAAGGTTCAGGAATTATTACATTTCTATGTTGAACTGCGTCTTTAAATAAATGCGGCGCATTAACTGGATATGATCTACCATGTAATTCTGGGTGTCCAGAAAATGCTTCGTATGCAAATTCTGAAAATATTATAAAATCGTCTTGTGGATTATTTTTACAATATTTTTCTAATGCTGGAATAGCACATACTACCCTGCCAATACCGCCATTAATATAAAATGCGGTATCTCTATTATTAATTATTTCATCGATCATAGCTGAAGTCCTGTCATAGTTTCGTTATTTCCTAGTGGTCCTTTAATAAAACAATTAAAGGACAAGCTTATTCTATTTTTAGTAGACGTGTTCATTGATACTTCGTGATAAGTAGTAGATGGAAAAAATACAATTTCATTATTATTTACTGGCACTTGCCAAGCATTTGAATTAGCTAAATTAAATTGATTAACATCTATTTGTAATGTTGGATTATTTGTAATAGTAGTAGTATTTTGTGTCGTAAACGTTATACTATCATTTTCAGTAGTATCAATATAATATACTCCACTAACTAATGCGTTAGCATGATTATGTCTATGATGTGTTGTATTTGGTGGGTTTACATTTAGCCAAGACTGAGTAATATAAAATTCATGGTTATCATTAATACATAATAAATTACTAGTATAGTCCGATAGTCCATGCATGATTCTGTTTTTTATTTCACTATAATGAGGTAAATCTAAAATATTAGTTTCTACAGATGAAAAATTCTGTCCAAGATTAAGTTTTACTTTAGCTTGTTCGGCATAAGTTTCGTATATACCATACTCGTTACTAGAATAGTCTCTGCATATATAAATTGGAGTCGCAAACAACAACAGTGT
>Ga0307998_1001084_pt1 | contig 14834 bp, 31 predicted proteins | sample Davwhametageno37_FD_203147 | JGI IMG/M metagenome (GOLD analysis project Ga0307998, IMG submission 203147) | Marine microbial communities from Davis Island wharf, Antarctic Ocean - #37 | ecosystem: Environmental > Aquatic > Marine > Unclassified | place: Antarctic Ocean: Davis Island wharf... | reverse complement strand
ATCACCAATGAATTGTCGAACCTCTTCTAGTTCTTCATCGTTGATGAAATTCTCAAAAATGGTTATATCCTTCATATATCAATGTAAAACATTTTCCTTAACTATAGTATATGAAGAACAAACAAAAAACTCAATTGTTACTACTGACCGTTGTCGTACTTATCGCGGCTGTAGGCTACATGTTCTACAACCCCCAAGTTGTCGAGGTCCCAGTAGAAGTGGCTGTCCCAGTACCAGTGCGTGCAGTACCCACTCGTCGTGCACAGGTCCGGGAACCCGAATTTAGGGGCCCCCCTATCAAGCAGTACAAACCTGGACACATGCAGCAGATGGGTCTCATCACGAATGGTGATGAGACCCTCCCTCTTTACGGTAAAGAGGTCCGTGGTCGTCGGGACCGCTACAGTTACTACACCACCACCGGAGGTGAGAACATTTACCCAGTATCAGTTTCCCACAATGCGAGAGACTGCATGGAAGACATTGGGTGCCAAGAGCTATACGGAAATGAAACAGTCACCGTTACGGGAAAGACTGGTTCATTCACTGTAAACATGTACAGGACTGATGATTTCTTCTAATTTATTACTCCACTGGAGTATCCTCTGGAGTTTCGGTAGCTGCTTGAAGCTTTTTGACACGTTTCTGTATGTCATTTACGAGTGAACCCGTCTGACTGGAAGAGCAACAGCACGAAAGAGCACACATGGCTAATACTGGGGGTGGTTTCATTGGCATTTTCATGATAAGCATTACAACAAGGATGGAACAAATGCAAGAACCTACAGTCATTCCAAGTTTGTCATTACTCATTGGTTCACCAGAGGTTTTGAGTAGTGATCCTAACATCTTTACTATAGCTCAACAAAAATTATTATGGATACTATCGTATTCCCTCGTTATAAATCCAGATTTCCCTGACAATTCCGCCTTTGTGCGTAAAAGTTCAACTATCGTATCGTTATCAAGATGTTTAAGAAAATCCGCTTTCATCTCGATGTCGTGAAGTTGGTGCGCCTCCTTTTTACCCTGTACATAGGGCCATGTGTGTTTTCGTAGAGATGTGACTTCTTCTTCGAGTTGTCTAATTCTAGGAAGAAGAACCTTGTTAATAAGAATTTTAAGCTCTATGACATCACTCATCTTACCGTAAGTGCGTTTTTTATCTTTATACACTATAAGATGTCACTACCAAAAGGTAAGAGAGATTTCATTCGGAAATTAATTGTAGATATGAATGAAGTGGCAGAAATTAAACGTATCATGAATCAAATTGGTAGGGAACCAACAAATAAGATAGACCATACGATAAAGAAACAGTTTCTGATTCGAAATGATAATGGTGAGTACACCGTGAATAATGTGAATCTTCGTATGGGTATTTCAGTTATTGATTTTGATTTGTTAGCTAAAATGTTATTACGTTTAGACCAATTGGGGTTTAACTTACAAGAGCTTTATACACACACTCAACCTAACCCGTTGTACTTTAACCAGGAAGATATGTTATACGCCAGACTTATTGTAAGTGATGATATCACATGTTTTACTGATTTGATTTTGTATTGATTGTCTCCGGTTTGAAGAAGTCATTGAAGGGGCAACCTGGACACCTTCTGTGACGTATAGCGCAATCGAGTATTTCAACCTTCTTCATACATGGTTTTTTTCGTGGTCGATAGGTTCGTCGCCGTCGCCCGATGTTATGAAAACAAATTGAGGTTTGACCAATAGCTAACATGTTACTAGAATCAAGGATGATAACTTTATATTAGAATAAATAATCTTAGTGGACAGTATATGCAGTATTTAGAATTGAAAAATAAGGCTAAGAAGCAAGGTCTTCGTGTCACCAAGACTGTCAAGGGAAAACGTGTAAAGCTCACACCCAAGGAACTCCGCGCTAAAATAAGTATGAACTTTGAGAACAGTGTGAAAAATGCACAGAAAGTTATCAGAGTGTGTCAAACTATTATAGTTCCAACCCGGTCGGTGGGTGCCCCTCCCCCACCTCCTCCACCACCACCCCAACGACGAGCACCAGTCGTAAATGCTGGACGCGCGAAACTCATGGCTGAGCTTAAAAATACATTAAAAAAGAGGGGATTAAGATAAGTATGGAAGGCACTCTCAGATTGAGAAAAGTCAAAACCCTCTTAGAGACCTGGAGTGGTGAAAATGTGGACGAAGCATACTCACTACTTTGTTATTATGCAAGAACAATGCGAGAAAATGGAAACCCTGAAGAATTCGTAGAGCAGTATCTCGGTGAGGAACTTTACGAACGCTTGAACACGATGATTCAGTTTTTTAAAAAGTATGAAAAGTTTAAATTAGACTTTCGTGACAACCATTGATTTGATGCTGGTACACTTTTGGTCTGATGGACCACCTAGGGTTATTTTTGTACCACCTTTGTCTTTCCCTGAATATGTAACGGCTTTAAAACCTGCTGGTACGATGAGAGATTTAATACCCGAACCAATGTTCAACTCAGCTTCTTCGAAATCATCTTCTTCCCCTACTTTCCCGATTTCCTCCTTATAATCGCATTCCGAGTACATAGTAACGTAAGGTGACGCCTTCTTCTCAGCTATCAATTCTTCCTTAGCCGTGTTCTCCTGTTCTTTTTTGAACATGTAAAATCCCCCACCCATGGAGGCACTGAGGGAAGATACCACACAAATCATAAGAGCGATAGCAGCCATATTACATTAATCAGACAAAATTAATCCCAAACCTCTTAGACATGAACTTCTCAACACCCTGAAACGTAGGAAAACTCCAGAGGTACCAACGGGACCAAAAACCAGCCCCGTCGATACCGCTCATATTCCAATTCTCTTTGTCACTGAATGTCACATTGAGCATCATATCCTGAATTTTCTTGGGGTCTCTCTCTGCTATTGTGCGTTTGGGTACTCGACCACCATGGCGGAGTACGTAGGAACGCATACGTGAAGGATTCTTGTGTTTGGTGTAGTCGGAATACCCACGTGCACCAAAGTCAACAGTCCTGCCGTCGTCTAATGTCGCCCTGAACTTCTTTTTAGAGTTGGGACTTTTAGTAATCTTGACGCGCATACTTATATTTTACGGAGAAAATTTAGTTGCAGCTTGCGCAGTATTTTTCCTTATGTCCCATCTTCTCGGTCTTGCCAAGGAAGAAGAGCTTTTCGGGGCCACGCTGGACACGGTACATGTGGTCGTACATGTGGAGGAGTCCAACGGTCAGCGCAAGGCTGGCAACGACGACACCGTTCATCTTACGCGCGGTGAAGGCATACCCAGCGATGAGAGCAACAAGCAGCATCTGGATGATGGTAAGTTGGGGGAGAGCGGGCATGGAGAAGCGGGACTCGGTGGTCGCAACCTCCTCGGTGGGCTTGGGCTCGGCATACATGGACTTGGGGTAACCAGGCATTTTTATTATCTGCTGAGAAAATAATGTGGCGTCTCCTGTTTGCCCCGATACTGATGGTCCTGTATGATTATGTGAAGCCACCTATAGACCTCCTCTATTTTACAAATCCACATCGACCACTGTTGGGTATACAAAATACATTCAGAGACCTTGTACATTGCTTCTCTGAGCACGATGTAAAGCACTACCCTGGTCTTCTTCTACTGAAACTTCATTACTCCAAGTTACGTGAAGAGTTTGAACGAGTTTCACCAACCCTAAAAAAGACCTGGTACCATGATACAAATCCATGGTTTGAAAAGAATGATGGATACTACTTTTACAAAGCTGACCAATTCCCTCTACTGAAGAGTCTTATTAACCAAATACAGTGTATACACACAGAGGGTGCTTCATTTGCGGTTATAGAGGGTCCCATGGTTTTACATCCACATCGTGCTGAATCCAATGAACTTCTGAGATACCAACTCGCTATACATGGTGATGGAGATTGTAGCCTGTACACAGAGAACGGTAGGCACATACACAGAGAGGGTGAAGATATCCTCTTTGATCATGCAAGATACCATGAAGTGATGAAAACTGGGGATGGTCGAAGGGTTGTACTTATCCTTGATGTTCACAGGTGATTCCGACACGTTGCGATGTACATATCACTACCACCGATGAGTTCTAGGGTTTTGTCGTCTACGATTCGCTTAGTGAAAGGACCTAGAGTTCCATCATTGCATCGCATACAGAGTGCCGAGAGTTTGGTCACATCACATGCGAGTGGGATACAATCAATAAGTTCACCAAACTTTTCCTGAAAAGAATCGGCATCGAGACCAGCTACTATCACAGACTTGTTTACCTGTAGACAACACTCCACAAACTTCTTGAGTCTAGGGAAGAATTGTCCTTCATCAATAGCAATTATATCAGCCTTGTCAAATTCATCTGTATTAATAATTTCAAAAAGATCAAACACTTTATGACAATCAAACTTTACATTATCATGTGTTTTGAGAATTTCCTCGTGGGACCTGGTATCTTTTGCAGAATTTATAATCATCACATCTTTTCCTATAACTTTTAAACGCTTAAGTCGTCGAATAAGTTCAGATGTTTTACCAGAAAACATATTTCCCATAATAATTGAAAGTCCCATCTCACCTTATTATTATAATATTGTATTTTTTATATGGGTGATATACACAGAGCAGTTTTGAATGGTATGAAGGGGTACTACAACCCTAGGACGGGGGAGGTCAAGTTTGGTAGATGTGTATATTCAAGTATCGCGGTGGCAGTAAAATATCTCAGTGAAAAGTAAGATGCCTCTCACCGATGCAGTCATTACCAAGAAGGTTGAGGAGTTGCGTAAAACACAGGGTAAAATCTATGCACCCCTCAAATATTTCAGGGGGCTTACAACTCTCAAGGGGGTTGAGACACGTTATAAAAAGATGCTCAAGCGAGACTACAAGGGGTTCAAGACAGACGAAGGACAGAAGACAAAAACTTCCTCCTACACCCAGAAATTTAGGAAAATGTATCCGGGAGCTAAATCCCTCCCTGAAATTGCTAAGGCTACTAAGATTCCTCTGAGGACTGTGAAGACTGTGTTCAACAGGGGACTCGCTGCGTGGAGAACCGGGCATCGTCCGGGAGCCTCTCCACAAGCGTGGGGGTATGCTAGGGTCCATAGTTTCGCCACTAAGGGGAAGACCTACTTTACGGCGGATAAGGATTTGAGGTAAACCACTTTACAAAAATCTAAAAACTGGTTCGTACTCATTGACATTTTCATCGTGTTAATCATGGTGCAAACGAATTGTAAGTTTCCTCTTGTATATCCCTTACCTGGTTCAACCTGGTCGGGACTTATATTATGCAAAAATCTATGATTGCTTTCACCTGAAATTGCACGTCTAATAACACCTTCTGTTTGTCTTTGATATGTCATTTTCAAACCCGAAAGTGCACACAATCCATTTTGATTATGATATATCTCACACCATTCATCAAGTGATAAATCAAATGGTATGTTATTTTTTTTAGAACGACATTTTGCACTTCTGTAAACTTGAGACAGGTAATTTCTGGGGTTTTTTGATAGGTGTATATTTTGAATGAGGGCGGCACAGTTGTCACAATTACTCCTATAACAAGTTTTTTTCTCACCATTCACTGATGTGTAATTATCACTCCTAAATTTAGATATCGGTAAGGTGATTTTACATATCGCACATTCCTTTTCTGCCGACCAGGCGGTCCGCGTCCGAGCACCGAAAGGCCTTCCCATCTTAATATACTTTTTGGTCAAGTCTCTATATGACTTCCCGATAAGTATCATCATCGGAGTTAAAGGTGTAATAATTATCCCGGTATGAGAGTACATTTCCTTGTATCAACGTCATCGCGTGCGTTCGTACATACACAAATCCAATACAAAGACGTCAACCCCAAAAACGCAATCGGAATAATCGCTACACTGAGCATTAGTATTAATTTATAATTTTAAATCTAATGTTCAGTCTGGCATTTTACGCACTAAAAAGCAAACCGTGTCCGTAAGGGGTTATTATGAGTTTAAACGCGGCCGCGACGGGAGTGTAGCGAATAAGCCATAACGAGCTCACTGTATGTATATCCGAGTTCCTCTTCAAATTCTTTTAATTTTAATTCACTTTTAGTCAGTTTACGTTTTATATCTAACCCCCAATAACCCGGTTTCCATTCATCTTCGGGAAGTGATTCCGTGGCTGCATGTAACATCGAACGATACTCAAGAATATCTGGTAAAAGATGACGTATATTTTGTCGTATTTTTTCTCGTTCTTGGTCATAAATTCTGACATACGTATCTTGTGATGATTGGTACATTGAATCGATTTTTCTCCATCCTTCATCTTCCATCTGATATGAAGTCAAATTGAGACTGCCCGGGTGTTGTGAACATACTTGATATTTTTTACCATCCTTTCCACGGTAGTATTCCAAGTGATCCAGACCAAACTGTTGATAATAAGAACGTATAAATGTGTATTCTTGTTTAGTGGGTACACGTGATGATTTCGAATCAAGCATAAATGAAGTTCTCGCTAATATGACATCTTCAGTATCAAGACAATTCCCGGCTCTGAACCCACCCCAATAAGTATTTTCATAGAATGTAGGGTTCATAATGACACGTTCATGTAAGTACACAGGAGATTCGACGATTGCGGTCATCTTCGTTTATCATATAAGAATTCAATACTTTATATCCATTCATAATTTATCTTGTCAATAAGTAGGATGATACTCATAGATCAAATAGTTCGGTACCTCTCCAAAGATATTATGTTACCGACACGATGTTACGCGACTAAAAAGCAACTCGTGTGTGTAAGGGATTGTTGTGATTGTAAGATTTTCTGTAAGAAACCACCAAAGGGTTCCGTACCAGCGTATCAACCAGTGTATGTATTAAAAGATATTTCTAAGCCCTAACTCTCTTCATCCCCTCTCCACGGACGATTGTATCGACACATTTAACTTCCTCTTTCGTCCATTCAGGTGCATCCTGTAAAGTTTTGAATCTGGTATACATTTTCCCCTTACCAGTAAAGTCATAGGCAATTAACTTTGTATCGATATCCTCCATTTTCACACCATGGCGACCAAAATAAGGCCAGTTGTTAAAATTGAGACGAAACGTCTTGTATCCATGTCCATATTGTTTCACACGAATACCACCTTCACAAACGGGTTCAGGTTCGAACTCATAGTGGGGCATGGCGGCATTCATCTTATCGACGATGTTGAGGATGTTCCTCATGGTGAAAGAGTCACCAATCTTGTACACGGGTTCGTCATCGAAAGTGAAAGACATTTTTATTACTTGGAAATATGACGGGAAGTGACTTCACTTAGGTTTAATTATTACAATTCTAGGGTCTAGAGTCTATCCATACTCACATGGAACTCGAGTTTGTCCCCATGACGTGCAGTGAGACACTTGATGTGGGTGTCCAAGTCGCATGGGGTGCAGTCTTCTTCGTACACCACACCATCGGGGGTCAACAGAGTGGGTTTGACGAATATAGGACCTCCAATTACTGTGATTGGACGAGTCTCATATCGACTTTCATCGTAATACGGCACGATGTGAAAGGCGACAACGGGGTGTTTGGAAAGAACAAATTGTCCATTTTCAATATCGTTAAGGGAGAGCACAAAGTTTCCGGGTTCAGCTTTGATGATGGTACCGTTCTTCATTTTGAGTTGTGAGATGGAAATACCAGGAATCGATTTCACTTAGGGCTCCAGTTAAAGAAAAACCCCTCTTTGAGTATAAAATGGATCTTTCAAGTCTGTCTAAAATGGATCTTTCCAAGATTCCCAAAAACCTTTTAGGTATACTCCAAGATAAAGAACTCTCAATGGCTCAGAAAATGGTGGCATTTAACATGTTCGTACCAAATTTACCAGCTACTCCAGAACACGACCAGGCGTACGACGACAACCTAGAGGTTGGTCGCAAGATTAAGCGTCTTGTGGATGAGGGGAAGATTCGTATAGGTGGATTCGGTAAAAATTTCAAAATTGAGGTGATTACCAATTAGGTAGGTGCCTTTCTAAATTTTCTTCTACATCAAATTGAGCAGGGTCAACCTTGATGGTGGGTTTAATTTTTTTAGACTTGGTTTTATTTTTAGTTGCTTTAGGAAATGTAAACCCACGAGCTGCGTTAATTTCTACATCATACTGTACAGGGTCATTGAATACACGGGTTCTGACACTACGTATAGGAGGAGGAGGAATGAAAAAAGTTAAGGTGAGAAACATTTAATATATAGGGGTTTTATTCTTTATCTTCATTCTTTTCATCGGGGTGAATCGCCCACATATTTTCTTTCTTAAACTTGTCATAATCAATCTCTTCAATCTTGAACTTTTTCATGAGAAACTTCTTAATGGGGTTCATTTCCTTTTCCATGGGCTTCTTTTTAGGTGGATCTTCACATGGTCCCAACTCATCCCACTTTGGAAACCGCCTATTCCCCTCACCTGGTGCATCTGCAGGGGCTACGAAATCATCTTTCTTAGCGTGTACACGAACACTGGGTCGTACAATTAAAAGTCTTGTTAGCATCTTAGTAGAGACATAGATTATCTTTAATAATTAATGATACCATTGGCTGCGAGAGTTAGTTTTGCCACAGTCATGACAGTGAGACCAATTACGATATCGGGGTAATTCACCTTGAGCAAACGACCGGCAATTGTCATGGGTAAAATCCAGGTAACAAGTTGGAGTTGTGCATAGTTCGCAAGGTCGGGGTTTGGGAGGGTAGCTTGGACCTGTCTAGGTCTGACAAGGCGTCTGTTAGACCTCTTTCTTTTTTGAAGAAACTTGGTAGGCGTCTTTTGAGTGTAAATAGGTGAAGCAAGAGAAGCCATTTTTATAATCAAAGATTTTCATCTTTAAACACCTAAGTTGACCTCACCCAAGGTCAAGTACATCTAACATCCAACAATGTCTGGCCCCATGAACTCCCACTCTATCACTGACTACATCCTCAAGCTCGAGAAGGAGAACTCTGAATCTCGAAACAAGATTGAACAACTGAAGAAGCTCTTCACTGAAGCCAGTGAAGAGAAGGTCAATGCTCTCAATGAGCTCAATGAGCTCAAGTACAAGAACCGGTCTCTCTTTGAAACAACTGCACAAGTTGGGGTTAAGACTCCCTACTCCAAACGCCTTGCAAACGTCGGTATTGTTGAGCGTCTAACTGAGCTCGGGAGAATGACTTCTGATTTTCACAAGACAGCTACTTACCAAAATGCTGCGACTACTGTCGCTGACCTATCTTACCCGGTTGAAAGTGGTGAAAGTTTAATGCATCTCAATGGCATTGGTAATGGAATCGCGGCAAAGATTAACGAGTATCTCGATGAATTGGACTCAGACTATGAAGAGTCTGAAAGCTCCGACTCTGAGTCTATCGCATCCAATGGTGACGATGAAGACGTAAACAACTTTTCCGAAGATGATGAGTCTGACGACGAAGATGATTGCTCTGAAGATGGTAGTTCAACTGACAGTGGGTACTTTATCTCCCAAAATGCTGGCCTCGCTGGAATGCTCTATAAATGTGCTGAGAAGGCTGAAGACAAGTTCAAGTGCGACGTATACACCAAGGCTGGTGATACCATCTACAATCTTTCTCATGTGATCACCAGTGGTAAGGAGGCTATAAAGTTTCCAGGTATTGGAAAGTCTATCGCTAAGAAGATTGACGATTACCTCAACTTCAATAACGCGACACTCGCTAAATGTTTCATCAGACTTGGCAACCACGCGGAAACAATGTACAAAACTGAAGCCTACTGGAAGGCAGCGGATAAGCTCCGCGAACTCACCTTTGAAGTTTCGTCTGGTGATGATGTGAGGCATATCAAGGGTTTTGGTCCTTCAATTTGCTCCAAGATTGATGAATATATTGCCACTGGGACTATGGTGAGGCTTAACGAACTCAAGTAAATCCATGTTGGTCTGCGTCAGAGTTGAGAGAGTATGAATATTTTTTTAATAGTTAAACACCCCTTTCTTTTTACCATCATAGACATTTACAATCCCTGATGCTATCATCTTTTGATTCACAGATATTTTATCTCCTTTTCTTCGATATACGGTCACGAGAGGGCGACCATACTTATCATTTTTACCACATTCAATCCATATCCACCCGTTTACTTTATTTTTACACATGAATGGGTTCCATAATTGGGGGACCACGCGATCATCGAAACCACATTCTTGTTTAAACATGTCTCGCGCAAGTTTAGCTAAGTAAATATGCTCATTTCGTTCTTGCATGGCGAGACTGGGTTTCATCTCTGCTGAATCGTACCCAAGTGTGCGAAACTTGAATTTTAGAACGCGTCCATGCTTCATGATAATTGCATTAAATGTATCTCCATCGTATACACTCGTTATTCTAGCATACCCATTATAACCGGATAGACTGAAAACTGGAATTGAATCGTCGACACCTGACAAAGCTCTCTTACTTAAACACCAGTTCATATATAAAGAAGTATTGGTTCCTCTTTAAACACCTAAGTGGAACGGGAATATTATAGTTTTTAAATGTCTAACCTTTTCCGTATTGCTTTCTGTCAGGCGACTGCGCCACTATGCCCCGACATGCAACGTGAAGTGTGGGGGTGGATCTCAGTTCTTAAAAAGCGTGAGAAAAGGGAACGTATCATCGAGATTAAGAAACTCGCGAAAGCAAAAAAACAGAACCGTGTCCTCGAGATTGAGGAACTCTTGAGAAGTGAAGAGAATTCTGATTTGTCGTTTGAATTGGATACTGAAATTTTTAGGATTATGCCGTACCCAGAAGTGGTGGGAAGCACCATAGATATAGAAAGGGTTAGAGCTCGTGCTATACTTTTTTCTTTGTAATAAGTAAACAATGACTCCAGTACTCGTATCTGTGGACAAGGCAGGTGATCTCAAGCTCGGTAAGCGTAAGTGCCGTCTCCACAAAAAGGAAGATGTGGTGAAGGTTGCGAAAAATTACGGTGTTCCCAACGCCGGAAAGAAAACTGTCAAGCAGTTATGTGGTTCCATCAAGGCTAAGGCCAAGGCCAGCAACGATGGTATGAACAACGTCCCCCTAGCCAAGTTGTACCCCGAGGCTGCCAAGAAGCAGGTAGCGGCTAAGAAGCGTGCCGAGAAGAAGGTGTTCGACAGGAAGGTTGCCATGAACTTCATGAAGACTATGGTCACCAACCGGGTCGTAACCCCTACACGCAAGGTTGTTGTGGCTGTGATGCCCATGCCCAAACCTTCAAAGAAGGCTATGCCTCTCACCAAGGAGGAAGCCAATAAACGTATTGGTGCGATGAAGGGTCTCTCATATGAGAACCGTTCCAAGCTTCAGCGTATGGTTCTCAATCAGCATTCACCCCGTCGCGTTGTTCGGGTGGCTCGTGAATTGGCTCGTCTGCGTTGAATTTAACAAAGATTTCATCGGTCCAATCATTGGGGTCGGTGTAATTCTTCTCCTCTGTGTCGTAGAAAGATTCACTATCGGTGATTAACATACCCCTGACAGTCTCGTATAGAACTGTGGTGAGGGCGAATTTATAAGCTAAAAAGCCGAGGAATGTGGCTCCATAATCAAAATCAAATGCGAAGGGTGCATTATTCCACGACACTTCAAAAGCAGCCGCACCTAAAGGTGCTAAAAACTCCTTCTGAATTGTCGACTTTTCAAAATTATCTACTCGATCGGATAGAAGACATATATACGCATATGATGTGACAGCACCCAACATGGCAGATACACCTTGTTCGGCACCCTGAGCAATAAAATAAGATGCACTCAAAGCGGAACCATATCCAGCTGTAGAAGTTTTTAGTGTCTTTTTAAGGCGTTTATATTCAGACAGTTTAGGTGGGATTGGCTTACTGAAGGCGTAAGTGAGTGACATATTCTTTACTAAACACTATTAAAATCTTTATCTCAATTAAGTATAGCAATGCCATGCCAACGTTGTCGAAAAAAATGTGGCGTTCCAATCGATTGTAAATACTGTGAGGGAAGTTTTTGTCCGAGTTGTATTCAGTTGGCCAGACACGATTGCCAAGGTGCTGATATCAAGAAGATGAAACAACGTAAAGAACTCGAGGAAAATATAGCATTTGAACCAAAATCCAAATGCTTAAAGATTTAATGTGTATACTAATCAGCGTGGGGGGCGTACCGGGGAATTGGGTTCTCGGTATCGCATTCATAGCTCAGTGGTAGAGCGCAAGCTTAGTAAGCTTGAGGTCAGGGGTTCGAAACCCTTTGAGTGCATAAAGGATATAGTATATGAATTTATATGACTATATTCCTTATAGGTGGTGGAGTGACTATAATGACCTATATTATTTATAGACACATTAGATGGAGATATAAAAGAAGACGATGGTTGTTATCTTCATTACGGAGTTAAATGTATAAAAAAAGAATATTGTATAATCACAATATGAATAAGGACCAAGTCATTCTTATTCATGATGTGGCATCATTAACGTTTCTCGCACCATTCTCTGTATTATGTCTAGCTGAAACATTGTTTGGATACACCGTATATCCAATGTTTTTGACACATGCTCTCACCACCTATATGTATTTTGACCTCACGTGGATAATTGTCCAGCCTAGGATTGTACATACATTTAGAAAGTTAATCATACTTCATCATTTAGTATGTCTTCTAGCTCTTCTTAGACCCCTCATGTATCCCGAAGAGGCTTTTGTTGTTGGTGTTGTGGGTATAGTTGAAATTGATACATCTCTACTCACTATCCGAAGACTTATACCCAGAACGAGTTTCATATATCCCACAATAAATGATATGTATCACGCGTCAAATATATTGATTCGGGTAGGGTATGAGTCATGCATGACACTATTTTTGTCGTACTTTTATGCACATGAAAGTATTTACACGAAATTACACATCCTTGGGTGTCAGTATTTCATAAATATTTTCAGTTGTGGTATTTGTGCCCTCACCTATTCGAAGAAGAACCCAGCTTTGAAGTACAATTAAAGATTTAAATCTAATCCATAATTAGAATGACTAAAGACGAAAAAGCTAAACCCAAGCGTGCACCCAATGCGTACATGATGTTTTGCAAGAAGACGCGACCCGAGATTACCAAGGAGAACCCTGACATCACATTTACCGACACTGGTAAAAAACTAGGGGAGATGTGGAGAGCTCTCACTGATGACGAGAAGAAAAAATATGCGAAGTAAGTATAAGATGTTGGTATACATATTTGGATTTCTATTACAAATTGTAATGAAGGAGCGAATAAGAAAAGGAATATCTCCTAGATTTGGTCAACCATCAACTTAAGGATGTTAGCCGTATTATAAATATGATGCAATTAGGTATATTAATCGCCGCCCAATTTGGTCATGTGCAAGATGTACTAGCATTGATCGAGGCGGGTGCTGACATCAATATGTGTAATCATAATGGTTCGACACCACTACATATGTCCGCCCAAAACGGTCATGATGGGGTAGTGAAGGCTCTAATCACAGCGAATGTGGATATTAACAAGACTGATGATATTGGGTGGACACCGTTGTTACTAGCCATTGAATACGGTCACGAGACAACTGTGCAGATACTGATTGATGCCGGAGCTGATATCAACAAGGTGTCGCATAGTGGTATGACACCACTATCTAACGCCAAGTTGAAGGGTCATGAGACGATACTACAGATGCTCACAGACTTAAGGATGTGAGGCGTGATACAAGTAGATGTCCCTCGGGGTCAAGAAGCTCTGTTACGATGCTATTGTGCCTACTCGTGGGTCTGATCATTCTGTGGGATATGATTTATATAGCTCCGAGGATGCCATGGTTCCTAGCCAGGCTGGAAGAGCAATCGTAGGAACTGGTATTACAGTGGTTCTTCCACCAGGGGTATACGGTCGTGTAGCTCCCCGCTCAGGGTTAGCCGCAAAGCACTGCATCAATGTTGGTGCGGGTGTGATTGATCCAGATTATACCGGTGAAATTAAAGTCATTCTATTTAATCATGGATTGAAGGACTTTGAAATCAAGAAGGGTGATAGAATTGCGCAACTCATTCTAGAGCGTTGTGAGACGCCACCTATCGAGGAGATTAGTATCGTTGAGGATACTGAACGTGGCTCAGGTGGTTTTGGGTCTACCGGGAACTAACCCACATGTTAGCTATCCATTTTTCACCATTTAACACTTCTTTTCCACCATGTAAGGATAATTTAGTTTCTAAAAGATTTGTTGTGTAATTATGAAAAAATAGTGCATCACCCTTTCCAAGTTTATAAGATTTATCTAGATTTGGGAAATATGTTTCACCACCATGATAATTATCATTTAATATGATAATAAAGGTGTACGGTCTTACAATGACAGAACTAGAATCAAAGTGTGGAATGTAAAAATCACCCGGTTCATATTTTACTACACGCAATGGTTCAAATAGGCTTTTATCGTGTCCTAATATAGAATGACACCTTTCAATAATAGGCTTATTTATAAATTCATCAACTATACCTATACTTTTAGACTTTGTGACTGTTTCATTTAAAACACCATTGTCAACTAATGATGGTCTTAAATGAGGTTTGGATATTCTTCTAATTTCATCACAATATTCTTTGGTTATAAAATTTTTAATTACTTTAGGTTCCTGATATACACTGAACATTACTGTTGTAGTTAAGTAAATCTTTAATGCTCTACCGGCAATTAGCGAACCATAAATCTTCGGGTGTAGGCATAAAAAGTATACCTTGAGTCACAGTCATATACAATTTAGCCTCCTCAACATTAGGGTAAGTGTGTAATACCCACCTCTCCCAATA
>Ga0307998_1001081_pt1 | contig 14841 bp, 9 predicted proteins | sample Davwhametageno37_FD_203147 | JGI IMG/M metagenome (GOLD analysis project Ga0307998, IMG submission 203147) | Marine microbial communities from Davis Island wharf, Antarctic Ocean - #37 | ecosystem: Environmental > Aquatic > Marine > Unclassified | place: Antarctic Ocean: Davis Island wharf... | reverse complement strand
ATTTAATTTTTTGAACTCTTCAAAGCAAGTAACCGCAGTAAATAAGCCAAGCCAAGTGTTGCCATGAAGCCACCAAACCAAAAGGCATATTTGAATCGAGTCACGTCATTGTCATAAATTTCTGCACCGAAGATTGAACCTAGTATTATTCCGAGCTCTAAAGCAATAAATAGGGTTGACATTCCTTTACCACGATTTAAATCGTCGGCTAGGTCAACAGTCCAGGCAAAGAGAGTCGGGGAGTTTATTCCCGCCGATATACCATATAATGCTGCGCTTATATAAAACAGTTGAGGTGTATCTGCAAAACCAAGTAGGATCATTGAGAAAATGAGGAGAACGACTCCAATTACTAGAATTTTTTCTCGCCCAAATCGGTCACTCGCTTTTCCTGCAAAAATTCGAGTAAGAACTGAAGAGAGCAGCGTTACAGTGAAGAACAATCCTCGATTTCCAATTCCTAAATGGTCACTTAAATCTGGAGTTACAGTAAGCACGGTTCCAAATGCATAAACTCCTAAAAACATAATAATAGAAGGTTGAATTACTTTAGGTTCGATTACATCTCTTGGATGAATCAACAGCAATTTCGGACTAAATTTCTCTTTGTTTTGAAGAGATTCTTTCATTCCAAAAAGCACCATTACTGAAAGCAGTGCGGTAAACGATGAAGCATAGAACATGGCGTCCAATGAAAATTCCATGGCAATATAACTTCCAATTGCTGGGCCTGCAGCCATTCCAATACTTCCAGCAACTCCAAGAATGCCCATTGCTTCGCCACGATTTTTACTAGAAACGATATCCGCTAAATAGGCAGTTGTTCCTGTAGGTTTAAACCCCGTGCTGAATCCGTGCAGGATGCGCAAGAAAAGGAATCCCCAAATGGTTGTAAACGCAGGATACATTAACCCTAAGGCTACACAGACTAAAGGGCCAATAATCATTACAGGAATCCTACCAATGGTATCTGCTAACCTGCCCGAGAATGGACGGGAAATAAGAGCAGTACTTGCAAAAAGACCGATAATTAATCCTTTGTAATCTTCACCACCCATGGCGTCTAAATAGGAGGGAAGTTCAGGAATAATCATGTTGAAACTCGCCATAAAAAGGACAGAGCTAGAACACAACAACCAAAACTGAAAAGTGTAAAAGGATTTTTTTTCTCCCATAATTTTTGCAAAGGAAACCTTATTTTTTTTCTACTTCTTTTAGAATAGAGATATTGTAAGCTGAAGTTGCCAATAAATGCTAATTGTAATTCTTAAACTGCTAACAATGGGCGTTAACAAATCATGTCTACTCATTAAAACGCGCCAATTCTAAAACTTAATTTTGCATCGGTATGAGAAGAATAGTTGGCGTGTTTATTTTGATTTTTTGGGTTAGTTCTGTTTCTGCAGGAAAACTAGAAAAAGGCTATGAGGCACTTCAGATTTACGACTACTTCAAGGCAAAAGAGCTTTTTGAAAAAAGCTACAAAAAAGACACATCCGGTGCAGGTTACGGATTGAGCATAATATACCTACGTCAAGACAATCCTTTTCATCAACCGGATTCTGCCTACAAGTTCATTCTTACTGCTGAAAAAGCATTTTCAATATTAGACGAAAAAAGAAAAGCTAAGTTGTTTGCCTTAGGAATTGATTTGATGGAAATCGAGGAACAAAAACAACAGGTAAGCCAATTGTTTTTCGAAAAAGCAAAAAAAGACAACAATTCTTTGGCTCTCAATTCATTCATAAAAGACCATCCGTGGTTTAAGGATATGGATGAAGCCGTTGCCTTTAGAAATCGAGTAGCCTATCGCGAGGCAACTAATAAAAACACGTGGCAAAGTCTTGAAGCATTTTTTACCGATTATCCTGAGGCAAAACAGGCCGCAACAGCTCGACATAAGTACGATAGGCTATACTACGAATACAAAACCCAGTCTAAGAAAATAGCTGCTTTTAAGGTCTTTATAAAAGACTACCCAATGAGTCCTTATGTAGGTGAAGCTCAAGATGAAATTTATGCACGAAGCACTACTGAGGAATCTGCTAAAATGTACCATGGTTTTATTGTGCGAAATCCAAAGAATAAAAATGTAAAAGAAGCATGGAAGCGCTTTTATATGCTCACGGTAACTCAAAATGATCCAGGGCAAATTCAAGCCTTCCTTGCTAAATATCCTGATTACCCAAACAAGAATGAGATTCTACTTAATGTTGAATTATTGAACGAAGATTTTTTCCCCTTTAGAAATGGAAATCGTTGGGGTTATATGAATGAAAAAGGCAAGGAGAAGTTAAAGCCTAAATACGATTGGGTGGAACCGTTTAGCGAAGGCTTGGCAATGATTGGCAAAGGCGATTTTACAGGCTTTATAGATAAGTCTGGGAATATAATTGTGCCTATAATCTATGACGATGCAGGCAATTTTATCAATGGCTTTGCGTGGGTGCAGAAAGGTGATTTTTATGGATTGGTTAATAATCATGGTCAACTGGTTTTACCTGCTCGATACGATAATGTTGGAGAGATGCAAAACGGATTGATCCGAGTTCAACGGAAAGGTAAATACGGTTATTATTCCAATGATATTAGCTTGAAAATTGCCTTCAGATTTGATAGAGCGAAGCCTTTTGAAAATGGATTTGCGATAGTAACTGAAAACGGAAAACAAGGTTTAATAGATAGGCAAGGGAAATATGTTTTGCAACCCCAATTTGATTGGATTTCATTTCTAAATGATTCTTTGCTCAAGCTTAAAATTGAAGACAATTATGGCTTAATGAATTTGAAGTTAGATACAATTTTACGATTCCAATATCAGTTTGTAGGCGAATTGTCTGAGGGAAAAATAATGGTAGCTCTAGACGGTAAATACGGTTTTGTAACCGCACAAGGAAAAAATGCAATCGATGTAAAGTATGCTTACAGTCAGCTGGTAAGTGTGAATAATGGTTTTAAGAATGGTTACAAAGAAGTGCGAAATGCAAAAGGCCTTTTTGGAGTAATCGATTCCAATGGAAAAAAGGTTTACCCTGTTATGTTTGATCAAATCGGATCATTTAACCAAACTGGATTGACGGCCGTAATGCGCTACAAAAAATGGGGCTATGCAAATGAGAATGTTAAATTGAAAATCAAATATAAATATCAATATGCAGGCGATTTTGAATTTGGTTTGGCCAAAGTAAAAGTCATGGATAAGTTTGGGATCATCAATAGCGATGGGAAGTTTGTTATTCCTGCTGAGTATGATGAAATGGACGACTTTGAGCAAAACCTACTTCGAGTTAAAAAGGATGGGTTTTACGGTTTAATAAATCGAAATAATGAGGTTGTGCTTTCCGTGAAGTACGAGAAAATTGAAGAAATAACGGAGAGTCTCATTTTGCTTCAATCCAACGAAAAGCAAGCTTATTATAGCTTGACCGATAATTCTTTTATTTTTATAGAAGCTGGGTTTAACCTGCAATCTGAGGTTGAAGAAGTTACTACTGAAGAATAAAAAGTTCTCGATACACTTCTCCTTTCGTTCGAAGCACTCGAACTGACAATTGTATTTACAGGAAAATAGTAGTTAATAATTGCTGTCCATTCGAGTGGTTTTCTGGAGCTTTCGGAAGAAAATTGTATCGAGAATTAACGAAACTTTTATAGGTAATCTAATTTTGTAAGTTAGATTCCTGATATCTATTTCACGAAACCTCATTCTTCGTTTTGTTCAATTACGATTCTGGAATGACGAATAGTTTTAACTTCTATAATTCATACAAATTAGAAACCCAGTCGAACATCACTGTTGTACTCAAGAAATTAGTAGTTAATAATTGCTGTCCATTCGAGTGGTTTTCTGGAGCTTTCGGAAGAAAATTGTATCGAGAATTAACGAAACTTTTATAGGTAATCTAATTTTGTAAGATAGATTCCTGATATCTATTTCACGAAAACTTAATTCTTCGTTGTGTTCAATTACGATGCTGGAATGACGGGAATAAAATGAATGGTATTTGAATATTTTTTTTGAAAATCATCCAAACCCTAATTCGTCTCGAGTTGTTCAAATAGTACCCCAATAAAATGGTTTATTTGTCATTCAATTCTTTTCTATGAAAGCACTTCTAATTGTAACCACTATTCTGTTGAGTTTGTCAAGTCTGGCCCAGCAAGATTATCTACCAAAAACACCAACAAATTCTTTTTTAGATTATCAAAAGCAGTTTGACGAATGGAGAAAGAATATCGATGAAGATCAAAAAGGATATAAATGGCACATGCGCTGGTTAAACTTTACTGAAACCAGAACAGGTGCCTATGGAAAGTCAGCTTCAAGCAAAAGTTACTTAGAAGCTGCCGCTGAAGTTACCCTGCAAAAAGGACCGAGCTTTGGTTCTAGAGCATCCGATTCTACTTGGGCACCCGAAGGACCAGATACGTTGACTGGGGCGTATAACTCTGCTTCAAGTCACGGAGTTGCCCGAGTAAACACAATAACATTCCATCCTACAGATACCAATACCTATTGGGTAGGAGTATCACAAGGTGGAATATGGAAAACAACCAATAGTGGAAAAACCTATACACCAATGAATGACGGACTTCCAATTCTTCGAATCAGTGACATTGCGGTAGATAAAAACCATCCTGACACATTGTATGCTTCTGTATGTGATTACGCTTATATAGGAATAGCATTAAGTACTGATGACCGAAAACGGAATACACATTACGGAGCTGGTTTGTACAAGAGTTATGATGGTGGTTTAAGTTGGAACCCAACTGGGCTCACTTACCAGCAAGATCAATACGATTATTCCTTGATACGAAGAACTTTCGTAAATCCTAAAAACTCCGAGGAGTTGATTTGTGCTGGAGTAGAAGGGGTCTTAAAATCTTTAGATGGAGGAGATACTTGGACAAAAATATACAATGGTTTGATTTGGGATTTTGAGCAGAACCCATTAAACCCCAATACTTTATTCGCAAGTTCTGGATATCTATATAATCTAGGAATAGGAGAACCAAAAATGATGGTGTCACATGATTTTGGGGATACTTGGAAAACGATTGGCACAGGTCAATTTAATGCGAGTAAGGCTATGTCGCGGGTAGAAATAACGATTTCTAGTCTTGATACGAATTATATGTATGCTGTTTCTTGTGGTAAAGATCAAGGACTGTATGGTTTTTATAAAAGTACCGATGCAGGAAATACCTGGACACAGCAAATCAGCGCTGCAGCAGGACCCAATATTTTGGAGTGGAGCGAAGGCAGAGGAACGGGAGGTCAAGGAGCTTATGATTTGACCATATATGTCGATAAGAAAGACAAGGAAAAAGTATTTGTTGGTGGCGTGAACATCTGGGGAACAGACGATGGAGGATTAACTTGGGACGGTTGTTCGTATTGGTTAAGGTATTATGGTTTTACGCCGCATGCCGATCAGCATTTTTTGACACATAACCCGTTGGACAATAAATATTATATGTGCAATGATGGAGGTGTTTTTAGAACAGACTCGCTTTTAATCGGATCTTGGAGAGCGACTGACACAGCAGCTAACTATGAGTTTCCTACCAAATGGCAAGACGTTTCTAGCGGTATGCAAATCACCTCTTTGTATCGTGTTGGATTGTGTGATAGTGTTTCGGGCTATATTATCTCTGGGGCGCAGGATAACGGAACTTTTTTTAGAGACGATAAGGGGAAATGGATGAACATTACTGGTGGTGATGGGATGGATGCCGTTATTCATAGAGCCGATCCAAAACAGGGAGTCTCTTCTTCTCAATATGGTCGATTTTATAGATTTAATAATTATGGATCTAACACCTTTAATTTAAGCACATTTATGAGTGGATCGGGTGCTTGGACAACTCCAATTGAGCAAAGCCCAACTACTCCGGGAGACTATTATATAGGAGGTGAGAATGTGATAATTGTTTCTACTGCAACTGGTTCAAATCAATTGGGTTTTATTCCTGGTAGTAGCAACGAACCCATTTCTGCATTTGCAATTTCTGGATTAAATAAGCGCCACTTAATTGTAGCGAAGCGGCCATATTATTCAAATAATGTAAATACCAAATTGTATTACACCGAGAATGAAGGCGGTGTTTGGACAGACATAACTTTAGGATTACCCGATAGTTTGTATTGCACCGCAGTTGCTATTGATGATAGAAACCCATACATAGTTTGGGCAACTTTTGGAGGTTTTTCGCAAGGCCAAAAAGTTTTTCGTTCAGACGATGGTGGAAAAACGTGGGTGAACATGAGTAAGAATTTACCCGATGTTCCGGTGAATACGATTGTTCAGGATCTTCAATCGAAAAACAATACACTGTATGTAGGTTGTGATGTTGGTGTTTATTACATCAACGATAGTTTAGCCAATTGGCAGCTGTATGCGAAATCATTTCCAAATGTAATTGTCTCTGATTTAGAGATACATTTGAAGGATAGGAGGTTGTACGCTTCAACTTTTGGAAGAGGAATATGGTCTGTTGGAGCAATAGATACAATTTATGTTTTTCCAGAAGACACAACAAAAAAAGACACAGTAATTAAGGAGCCTGTGGTGTTTGTTTCAGAGAATTTTAAAAATGCTCAATTCACTTTATACCCCAATCCAAATAACGGACAGTTCCAAGTAAAGTCTTTTGCTAATGAGAATATTGAAGTTCAAATAAGCATTGTGAACGTAATGGGTAGAACTGTTTTTAAGCAAGAAGAAACTATTGAAAAAGGAGCATACGAATTATCCTACCAACTGGACTTAGCCGATGGAGTTTACTTTCTAAGAGTGAACGGAGAAGGAAAATCTAAGGTGCAGCGTTTTTTGGTTGCGCACTAAGGAATTGAATAGATTTTGAAAGAAGACAAGCCTTTACCATTTGTAAGCGTTTGTAAATGGTTTTATCGTTTAAGTATTTGATTGTGAGGAATTAAAGAGTCATCTGGATTAATTAGATTTGATATTAGTATAGTGCGGATATAATACATGTATTATACACAATTGTTATAGCCAATGCTGAAAGACTTCGACATATAGAAATTTACATTTTAAAATAACATTGTTATGGACATTCAGGACAAAACCAAGGAAGAACTCATAAGTGAGATTAAGGAAACACTTCAAGAGAATAATTCTTTAAAAGTTTTAAAAGAAAAACGTGCGATAGAGCTGGGCATTGCAAATATAGAACTTGATTTTCAAGACGAAGAGAAGGGAAAACGGGCAGCAGAGTTAATCATTGCCAACAAAGAGCTGGCCTATCAAAATGATTTGAAGGGAAAAAGAGCTGAAGAATTAATCATTGCAAATAAAGAACTTGATTTTCAAGACGAAGAGAAGGGAAAACGGGCAGCAGAATTAATCATTGCAAACAAAGAGCTTCTTTTTCAAAACGATGAGAAGGAAAAACGTGCGGCTGAACTGGTCATTGCAAACAAAGAACTTATCTTTCAAAACGATGAGAAGGAAAAACGTGCTGCAGAGTTAATCATTGCCAAAGAGCGTGCAGAGGAAAGCGACCGATTAAAATCAGCATTTCTGGCAAATATGAGCCATGAAATCCGCACACCTATGAATGGTATTCTTGGTTTTTCAGGTCTTTTAAAAGAACCTGGCTTGACAGGAGAAAAGCAGCAGGAATATATCCGAATTATCGAAAAATCTGGTGCAAGAATGCTCAATATTATCAATGATATTATTAGCATTTCAAAAATAGAATCGGGTTTAATGGTAGTTAATTTGGAAGCGTCCAATGTTAACGAGCAAATCGAATATATTCACACTTTTTTCATGTCCGAAGCAAAAGCAAAAGGTATTACGCTTTCGTTCAAAAATTCATTACCACTAAAAGAAGCCATTATTAAAACCGACAGAGAGAAATTATTTGCCATTTTAACAAATCTTGTAAAAAATGCCATTAAATATACCGCTAAAGGTTCAATTGAATTTGGCTATTCAATTAAAGGGAAACAACTTGAATTTTATGTAAAAGACACAGGTATTGGAATTGATGAAGATAGACAAATAGCAATTTTTGAGCGATTTATACAAGCTGACATCGAAGATATAATGGCAAGACAAGGAGCGGGGTTAGGTTTGTCTATTTCCAAAGCTTATGTAGAAATACTTGGGGGAAAATTGTGGGTTGAAAGCGAAAAAGGTAAAGGCTCAATTTTTTATTTTACAATCCCATATAATGAAGGAAAAACAGAAATTAACCGAAACGCTGAAAACCAAGACACTAAAGATTTGTCTAGTCATATTAAAAAACTAAAGATATTAATTGTAGAAGATGACGAGACCTCTAATCTTTTTCTAAACACCATGTTAAATGAACTTAGTGCGGAAATAATATGTGCAACTAATGGAAAAGAAGCTATTAATTTATGCCGTGAAAACCCTGATTTAGTATTAATATTAATGGATATTAAAATGCCTGTTATGGATGGATATGAAGCTACACGACAAATACGGGAATTCAATAAAGATGTTATCATCATTGCTCAAACAGCTCACGGACTAGCAGGTGACAGAGAAAAAGCAATGGTAGCAGGATGTAATGAACACATTTCAAAACCAATTGAAAAGAAAATATTAATGTCTTTAGTAGAGCAATATTTTAATAATTAGACAAAGATTAAAATTGATAATCGAATGAAAAACACAAAGCACATGGCCATAACAATGTGTATAAATCATTGGGCGGATAGTGCTAATTTCAAGGGCGTTACACTTAATAAAATTTGTAGAGGGTTGACAGGAAAGTGCTTCGAAATGCCCAACGCTTCATACACCAACCGTTAGCTAAAAAATATCGAGATAAAATTATAATTAGAGATATGAACAAAACAATAATAACATTATCAGTTGTGTTTTTACTCGTAAGTTGCAACTCGAAAACTGAAAAAACTAACGATATGTCAGAAAAAAAAGACGAAACAGAAAAGCCAGTTTCTAAAGTTGATAATACACCAAAAGTAACAGGAGTTGGTGGAATTTTCTTTTATTCAGACAATCTTGAAGAAACGCAAAAATGGTACGCAGAAAATTTAGGGATTGAAATGAATGATTGGGGTTCTTCAAGTTTTGATAGTAGGGATATAAACAATCCTGAACAAATAAACTCGCTGCAATGGAAACCGTTCAAAAAAGGGGACGAATATTTTTCGCCTTCTAAAAAAGATTTTATGATCAATTACCAAGTTCAGAATATCGAAGGACTTGTAGATAAACTTAAAGAAAACGGAGTAACCTTACTTGACAGCATTGAAACTTTCGACTACGGAAAATTTGTACATATTTTGGACAAAGAAGGTAATAAGATAGAATTATGGGAGCCAATTTCAGATGACAAAAACGAATAGCATTAAATAAGAGAATAGTTTAATAAATTAAGCTGAAAAGAAAGCCGAACGCACAACAATGTATATGAAATCATAGCTCGTTCCTCACTACGCTTCATAGACTAATCGCTTTGCTTCATTTCAAAGACTAAATCAACTACAATAAAGATCGTATATTTGATAGTATCAAATGATAGTACAACTTCATGAATCCTCCATACGAAATAACTCCCACAATTCTAAAATTAGTTACTCGACTAGCTGAAAAAATAGGCGAAATAAATGCCAACTTTCTTAGTAAGCCCTCACCCAATCTTAGAAAACAAAACAGGATTAAAACTATTCACTCCTCATTAAAGATTGAAGGAAACACCTTAACTGTTGAACAAATAACAGGGATTATCAATAACAAAAGAGTACTTGGTCCACAAAAGGATATTCAAGAAGTTATTAATGCAATTGAGGTTTATGATAAAATGGAGAATTACAATCCCAACAAAGAGGCATCCTTTTTATCTGCCCATAAAGTTTTAATGAACGGCTTAATTAAAAATGCTGGAAAATATAGAAAACAAGGGGTTGGAATTGTAAAAGGATCAAAAGTTGAGCATCTTGCTCCACCCTACGAAAACGTTCCACATTTAATGAAAGACCTTTTTAAGTATTTAAAATCAAATGAAATTGAATTGATTAAAAGTTGTGTATTCCATTACGAAATGGAGTTTATCCATCCTTTTATTGATGGAAACGGAAGAATGGGCCGACTATGGCAAACCCTGATTTTAAAAGATAGGTACCCCGTTTTTGAGTATTTACCTTTTGAATCCATAATAAGCAAGAACCAAAAGCATTATTACAAAGCTCTTTCGTATAGTGATAAGCAAGGCAAATCAACAAGTTTCATTGAGTACATGTTGTTAATAATCGAAGAATCAATTGACGAACTATTAAATTTTAATGGACGAACGCTCACCGAAAAAGACCGAATCGAATATTTCGTCTCATTAGATAAAAATGATTTCTCAAGAAAAAATTACATGGATACTTTTAAAAATATTTCAAGTGCCACTGCAAGTAGAGATTTAAAAAATGCAGTCGAAATGAAAGTATTTGGAAAAACCGGAATTGGAAACAAAACAAAATATCAAATAAAAACGAAGCAGAACAAAACCTGGAATCCATAGAGCCCCGTTCGAGGCAACAACGTATTTTAGCTAAACCGTTGTCTTTAATTAATTAAGTTTACTAAACCTAAAAATACGGCCTGTTCTTATTTTCATTATTCATTAATATTGAAAATGTAATAATTATTAGGAATATCTTCTTCTACAGCTAATAGGTTGATTTAAGAATTGCTTGATCTTAAAATCCTTTCCGAAATAACAGGTCACAAACGGAACAGGAAATATATGTTTACCGAGTACTTTAAAAACATTTACCAAGAAAAGACTGCAAATAACTAAAGACAACACTATGTACATCCCTCTTCGGGATGCTACAACACCATACACCTAACGGCGTCAACAATTAGAATGAAAAAAAAAAGAAGAAATATTATATTGATTATTATTTTGGTTTTAGCTGCATTGTTCATCTATGGAAAACATAATTTCGAAAATGATAAACAAGTTTTATTAGAGTTAAAAACAAAGGCAGGAAATGGAGAAATAAAATATGCAATTGATAGAATGGAAGACATTACAAGTCTTTCAAACCCATTGATAAACATTGCTTATCAAAGATGGAAGAAAAAAATGTACGCTCGTTTTATTCTAAAAGAAGAGATCTTTGAAAACACTTGCGACAATAAAACAGTTAACGATATTTCAAATATTTATCGAGAATACTGGCGAACTGAACTTTTAAAAGCTAAATCAGAAAACAGAACTGATTCTACACTTTATAATAATCTAGTAGATTATATTTCTTCAAATAATCTCACCACCATTTCAAAAGACAGTTTGTCTAAATCCATTAAAAATGATTCAGAGCTTAAAACCATATTTGATAGAGAAGGTTTTAAATCAAAATTCTTTTATAGAAATGGATTTCAGGACCTATTAATATGGGATAAAGAATCGATCAAAAAGTATGTTGTTGATTTACCAAAAGACACGATAAACACTACTGTTGTTTTTATAGATAACTATATCCTAAAAGGGTACGATGGTTATGCTACGTTTAATTCTACTGAAATTGGCGGGTGGGCCATAAAGGAATCAGCGACATTACACTGTAATGGTGGTGAATACGATTTAACGTCTGAAAAATTTGAAATATCTTACTTAAAACACGAAAGTTTACATTTTACCGACCTCAATGAATACCCGAATTTAAGTGCACCGGATTTAGAATATAGAAGCAAAATAATTGAGCTTATGTACTGTACTAAAAAAACGATGCATGATAGAATTACCGAGTTTTTAACTGGAGCCAATTCTAAAAATAGAACCCATTCTCACCCTTATGCGAACTATAGCATAATTAAAAATTTATCAGAAATTATATTTCATACTGAGTATGAATCTGATTTCAATAAATGGAAGAATGTATCTACTGAAGAGATTAATAGTGCAGCTGCGTCGTTATATAATTTGAGTGAATCCGTTTTGCAAAAAGACAAAAAGGCGTCTAAAATAATATAAGGAAGAGGCGAACACTGTTTATGAACCGCATCGATTTCAAGTAATCCCAAACGTTCAAGCCATTTTTAGATCCGTCAAATCGTTGAATTGGCTAAGTAATAAACCCAGAATGTAGTAACGTTATGTCGCTGCGTTGCACATTCTAAGCGTTCATCACGTTACCTAAAACATCAACGAACTACAAATTCCAAACTAATTCATTACCCCTTAATGTACTTGTTCTTTAGCACATTAATATGATGGATTTCATGACCTATAATAATATGCCCAGCTGCATTTGCCGAAAGCGGATTTCCAGAGGCAGTTCCAATTCTTTTGAGATCAGCTTCTTTTAAATATCCAAAAAGAGCAACCGTAAATTGTCTTGTATGTGTAAAAGCATCAATCAATTCTTGTTTGCTCAACTTGTCCTTCGCAGCCAAAGCTGCATACTCATCTTGATCAAAACCGGGCAAGGGTTTTGATTCACCACGTGCAATAGAAAACGCGCGGTAGGCAAACACAATTTCAGTGTCAATAATGTGCTGAAACAATTCTCGAATTGTCCATTTTCCATCAGCATAAGCAAAATCCAGTTGGTCGTCATTCAGGCTTTCCAACAATTCTAAAGTTGTTTCACTATGTTCATTCAACTGATGAATAATAGGTTCGTTTTCAGTTAGCGAAACATAAGTCCCGTAGTAATTAGCGTATTCTGATTGTTGAGGTTTATGCATGTGTTCCAAGTTTTATTTGAAATAAAAATACCGCTTTAAGTGACTGATTTAAAGGGAACTTGGAATTAAAATTTTACAACGTAAATACTTTACGTTCTCAAACAGTTTCTTCGCTTCGTACTAAATAAATAAGGATATGAAAAAGAGCGAAAAAACAACAACAGTAAGACCAGTAGGAATGAACCCTAGAGTTTGGGATGTATTGAAAAAAGTAGCAGCCGAACTTTGGAAAGAACACGATAAAGGGGTTTCTGTTAGACGAAAAGTAATGATTTCTTGCAAAGAATTTTACGAAATGTTGTTGGACACAGAGGGGAATTTGATTTTAGACAATAAGGCCTTAATTCGATTTGCAAATAATGGACATATCAAAACTTGGAGCAACGAATTATTGATGGAAGCAATTAATTTAATGAAGCACGGTGCTATTGATACAGCGATCGAAAAATTAAAATTGCACTTGTCCCTTGACACAAAATCAGTAAGTGGAAGATTGCAGTTAGCCGATTGCCTTAAACAACAAGGATTGTATAGAGCGGCATTAAGCAACATTAATGAGGCAGTACATATTAAGCCTAATGATGAAAGCATATATATTCAACGTGCTAAATTGTATTCTCACTTAGATCAAGATGGTAGAGCACTGAACGACTTGAATTTTGCATTGTTATTAAATTCAAACAGCTATTCGGCCTTAAAGGGTAGAGCATATTTACGGATTGCTGTAAAGAATATTGATTTGGCGATAGAAGACATGGAAAAAATGGAGGCTTTAATTCCAAATCATTTAGAAACGCTAATGCTAAAGGGAACAGTATTGTTCGAAGAAAAAAAGTGGCCTAAAGCATATAAAATATTTAAGAGTGTTCTTGCAATGGAGCCACATAACGCTGAAGCAATTGTAAAACTAGCGTTAATAAAGATTGAGTTTAAAGTGGAGGAAAAATCGGCATTAAATGACTTACAATTTGCACGTGCATTGGGACATCCAAAAGCAAATGGTTTGTTGGCTAATTTGTTATCAAAACGTCAGAATCATAGAAAGGCTGCATAGGGCTGAAAGAATAAGATTGCGCTATTTTTGAATAGTGGCTAAATCGATTCATGAACTACTGAAATCCCATTGGGGGTTTGATTCCTTTAGGAGTAAACAGCAGGATATTATTGAATCGGTATTGGCCGGAAAAGATACCTTGGCCTTGCTTCCAACTGGAGGAGGTAAATCGGTTTGTTTCCAAATCCCAGGTTTGTATTTAGGCGGTTGTACTATTGTTGTTTCGCCATTGATAGCCTTGATGAAGGATCAAGTTCAACAGCTTAAAAAGCGCGGAATTAACGCAGATTGTCTGGTTTCTGGAATGTCAAAAACAGCAATCGATCAGGCCTTGGACAATTGTATTTATGGAAATACAAAGTTTTTGTACGTATCTCCAGAACGATTAAAAACTGAACTTTTTCTGGCACGATTGCCATCTATAAAATGCAATTTGATTGCAGTAGACGAAGCACATTGTATATCGCAATGGGGCTACGATTTTAGACCAGACTATCTGGAAGTTGCTGAAATTAGAGCTTTCCTTCCAAATGTTCCAATAATTGCTTTAACCGCAACGGCGACACCTTCGGTAGCAATTGATATTCAAGAAAAACTGGACTTTAAGAGTCCGAACTTGATTCAAAAAAGTTTTGAAAGAACCAACCTGGCCTATATTATCAAACAAGAAGAAGATAAGTTTTACCGTCTGGAGCGTTTGATTCAAAAAACAGGCGGTTCGGGAATTCTTTACGTTCAAAATCGAAGAAAAACGGAGGAATATGCCCAGCTTTTAATCAATAGAGAAGTTCCGGCATTGGCTTATCATGCTGGACTGGATTCATTTCAACGATCGGAAGCCCAAGAAAAGTGGATTAACAACGAGGTTCAGGTAATTGTTGCTACTAATGCATTTGGAATGGGAATAGATAAACCTGATGTGCGTTGGGTAGTTCATTTCGATATTCCAGAAAACCCAGAATCGTATTTTCAAGAAGCGGGTAGGGCAGGGAGAGATGGAAAGAAATCCTATGCTGTTCTAATGTACGATCAAAGTGATTTAGCAGCATTGGAGCAAAGTGTGATACGGAA
>Ga0307998_1001079_pt1 | contig 14853 bp, 14 predicted proteins | sample Davwhametageno37_FD_203147 | JGI IMG/M metagenome (GOLD analysis project Ga0307998, IMG submission 203147) | Marine microbial communities from Davis Island wharf, Antarctic Ocean - #37 | ecosystem: Environmental > Aquatic > Marine > Unclassified | place: Antarctic Ocean: Davis Island wharf... | reverse complement strand
AGGCTTTTTAACATTGCTGAGGATAAAGTTTCGACCTATGTGAGTGGAGTTGACCATGAGCTTATTCGAACTATCATTAAAAATGTGAAAGAAATTTCTGGCGGCCGAGTTCCAGAGCAAGGTGATTTTCTTCCTAAAGGCTTTGAAGAGGAAGAAGCGCGAACATTGAGTGATTTTGATTTATTAAGGTATGTCCTTTATCGTTATCGCTATAATATATTCCCTCTAAAAAAAGAGCTTGGCGACTATCCGCCGTGCGTTCAAATTGAACCTACATCTGTTTGTAACTTCAGATGTGTTATGTGTTATCAAGTAGATAAATCTTTCTCAGATAAGTCAAATGGTCACATGGGTATGATGGAGTTGGACCTTTATAAAAAAATTATTGACGAGCTCGAAGGTAATGTGGAGGCAATTACACTCGCATCGAGAGGGGAGCCACTTTTACATCCACAAATTAAACAAATATTGGCCTATACAGGACAAAAGTTTCTCGGATTTAAACTAAATACAAATGCATCATTATTGACTGAAGATATGTGCCATTCACTTTTGCAGTCAGGTTTAAAAACCTTAGTTTTTTCTATTGACGCAGCTGACAAGGAAACTTACGAAAAAATTCGTGTCAATGGAAAATTTGATGTTATCGACAGGAATGTTAAACGCTTCGATAAAATAAAACGAGAAGAGTATTCAGATTCAACGCTCCAAACAAAAGTAAGTGGAGTAATGCTCTCCAAAGCAGATCAAAAATTGAATGAAATGGTTGTTTTCTGGAAAGATCGTGTTGATGATGTGGCTTTCGTTCATTACAATCCATGGGAAAGCTCTTACGAAAATGAAGTGAATGATTTAATAGTCCCTTGCACAGAGTTATGGAGAAGGTTGTTTGTATGGCAAGATGGGCGCGTCAATCCCTGTGATTATGATTACAAAACAACTATTTTTTCAGGGCAGCAACCTAACGCACTTAATAGCACTATAAAAGAAATTTGGAGATCACCTGTATATGAAGAGCTACGTAGAAAACATCTAAATAGTCAGAGAGGAATGATTGAACCATGCAACCGTTGTGTCTCATGTTAGATTTTTAAGTAATGCTTCCAAATGCTTTTATAATTGGATACAAAAATCATGCATCTCGAATAATAAAAAATGTATTAGAGTCAAAATGCTTTGAAAAAGTCTTTGTGTATCATCCAGATAAAAACCGGTTGTCTGATATTTCGGCGTTAGATGATTCTATATGCCCTACCGATGACTTTAACTTGACCTCTACATGCTTATGTATTTTTATAGCTTCGCCAACACATACTCATTATGAGTACTTAAAAAGGCTTTATGATTTCCCAAAAAAAATGGATTCCTTGCCTTATGTTTATTGTGAGAAACCTATCGCTGCAAACTGGGATGAAATAAATTGGTTAAAAACAAACGAGTCAAAACTGTATCCAACGCTCCGCGTAGGATTTAATTTTATATATTCAGATTTTTCTGGTGCAGTCTCAAGATATATAAAGAGCAACGAGATAGGATTGCCAACATCAGCAAATTTCCAATCGACACATGGATTGGCTTTTAAGCCTGGCATGGGTAAGAACTGGAGGTTCGTAGATGATAGTATTTTTTCTAGGTTATTAGGGAATCTATGCATTCATTACATCCACCTAAGCTTACATTTGTTTGGTTCAATTGTAGATTCCTATTCGATTGAAAATCGTGCATGTGAGCACGATAATAGCGATGGATCTCTTGTCACTTTGCGTCATGTAAATGGGACTCTAACTAGCATTTTTGTTTCGTATGCTACAGTTTATTCTAAGCATTTTAACGTTTTCTTTACCGATGGTATGATAGAACAGTCAGGAAATCATCTGTCCGTGAGCCTCCCAAGAGACGTCTTCGACAGTGAAGGTGAGTTTTGCGAACCGCCTAAAAAAGTTCTCGCATCAAAAAATAGTAATAGAGACAGCACATTAATAATTTCTGTAGATAGGTTTATTAATGATTCGCTTGAGGAAAAAATATTTAGCCAAGAAGACTTTAGATTTGCAGTGGAGGCTTCAGAGGTTGTACTTAAGTTAAATGAAAATATGAAATAATAATGCCTCACATACTAATTATGTCGACATGTTAGAAATTCCTGTATTCTTTTCGTTCTTTTATTAAGAAAATTTATACTATGCAGAATAAGAAAATAGCAATTATTGGATTGGGTTATGTTGGTCTTCCCCTGGCTGTTGAGTTTGGCAAAAAAAGTAAAGTCATTGGTTTTGATATTGACAATAAAAGAGTGCAAGATCTCCAAAATTCTATCGATAATAGCAAGGAAGTCTCTTCTCAAGAATTAAAGAATACAAAAAATCTCTTATTCACAAACAATTTGATAGATATCAAAAATTGCACTATTTTTATCGTTACAGTTCAAACCCCAGTCCATATTGATAAAGGACCAAATTTAACTCCATTAATCAATGCCAGTAAAATGTTAGGTGATATTTTAAAGTCTGGTGATCTGGTGATATATGAATCTACTGTTTATCCTGGTGCCACAGAAGAAGTATGCGTTCCAGTCCTAGAGGAAGCATCAGGGCTAATTTTTAATAAAGATTTTTTCTGCGGGTATTCACCAGAGCGAATCAATCCAGGGGATAAAGAAAGGCATGTATCAACTATCAAGAAAGTTACTTCGGGTTCTACGGATGCTAGCGCTAAGGAAGTTGATAGTTTGTATAAAGAAATCATTACTGCGGGTACTTACCTTGCAGAATCTATTAAGGTAGCAGAGGCATCAAAAGTTATTGAGAATACGCAAAGAGATCTAAATATAGCACTTATTAACGAACTCTCTATTATTTTCAATAAACTAGATATTGACACCCAGTCTGTTTTGAATGCAGCTGAATCCAAATGGAATTTTCTTCCATTTAAGCCAGGTTTAGTGGGAGGCCATTGCATTGGAGTTGACCCGTATTACTTGATACATAAGTCAAAGGAAGTTGGTTATACGCCAGAGTTAATCCTCGCTGGGAGAAAAATTAATGAGCATATGGGCCAGCAAATAACTAATCGAGTTGTTGATCTAATGAAGACCAAGAATATTACCTTGCTTGGTGCAAATATATTAATTATGGGATTTACCTTTAAAGAAAATTGCCCAGATATTCGAAATACACGCGTAATAGACATTTATCAAAATTTTAAAGATTTAGATTGTAATGTTGATGTATATGACCCTTGGGTAGATACTTTAGAGACAAAAAAAGAATATAATATTGATGTAGTGAATGTGCCAGTAAAAAGAAAATATGATGCCATTATAATGGCAGTTGCCCACGATAAATTTAAGAGATATTCACTCATTAATCTCAAGGCATTCGCGAAAAAATCTTATGTATTGTTTGATGTTAAATACTTACTAGCTAGAGATGAGGTTGATGGTAGATTATAATATAAATATGAAAAATACTATTCAAAGAAACCTTATAGAGCACAAAGAAGTTTTTGATCAGTTACATAGTTTGGAGCCACAGATTACCGACGTTGCCAATCTGTTAATAGATGTTTTAAATAATGGCAATACTATTTTTTGGTGTGGTAACGGAGGAAGTGCATCCGACTGTCAGCATCTAGCAGGGGAGCTAATAGGGCGATTTAAGGGAAATAGAAAACCTTTAAAATCTATTGCACTGAATTCTGATTCTGCTGTGATGACTTGTATTGTCAATGATTATGGTTACGAATATATTTTTTCAAGGCAAATTGAAGCACTTGGTGAAGAGGGAGATGTTCTAATAGGAATTTCAACTTCGGGGCGGAGTGAAAATGTAAATAATGCACTAAAAAAAGCTAAAGAAAAAAAATTACATACCATAGGATTTCTTGGTAGAGATGGTGGTGCAGCATTTGAAATAGCATCCCATACAATCGTTGTACCGTCACAATCCACTGCTCGAATTCAAGAAATGCATATCACCATAGGCCATATCCTATGCGAGCTGATCGAGGAAGGTTTAGGCATCGATTCATGACAATTTTAGTAACTGGAGCTGCCGGTTTTATTGGCTCTAATTTTGTACTAGATTGGTTTGAACAACATAATGAAGGTATCGTTTCATTGGATAAGCTAACATATGCCGGTAATCTTGAAAATCTACAATCCTTAGAACACAATAAACACCATAATTTTGTGAAGGGTGATATCGCCGATGAAAGCCTAGTGGCCTCGCTTCTAAAAGAGCATCAGCCCAGAGCAATCATAAATTTTGCTGCCGAAAGTCACGTAGACAGGTCTATTCATGGCCCTAAAGACTTCATTAATACTAATATTGTTGGAACCTATTCTCTTTTAGAGATGGCCCGAAACTACTGGCATAATTTGGATCAAAAAGCTAAAAATAATTTTAGGTTCCTGCATGTTTCAACAGATGAGGTTTATGGTTCTCTTGAGAATAATGACCCACCATTTAGTGAGACGAATTCATATGCCCCTAGCAGTCCCTATAGCGCATCTAAGGCTGCAAGTGATCATTTAGTTCGAGCTTGGCATCATACCTATGGCTTACCTGTTATCACTACAAATTGTTCAAATAATTATGGGCCATATCATTTTCCTGAAAAACTAATCCCGTTATGCATCTTAAATGCTTTAAATGGAGAGACACTTCCTATTTATGGAAATGGTCAGCAGATCCGTGATTGGCTCTATGTTAAAGATCATTGCAATGCAATTCGACTGGTATTAGAAGAAGGCCAACTGGGAGAGACATACAATGTTGGTGGGTCTAATGAGAAGACCAACCTTTATGTAGTAGAAGTTTTATGCGGTATTCTAGATGAACTTAAACCTAAAAAAGACGGCTCCAAATATGCCACTCAAATTGCGTACGTGAAGGATCGTCCTGGGCATGACAAGCGTTACGCAATTGATGCAACTAAATTAGAATCTGAACTTGGTTGGAAGCCAGAAGAGACTTTTGAATCTGGTATTCGCAAGACGGTTGAATGGTATCTTGATCACCAAGACTGGGTGGGTCGTGTCCAGTCTGGCGAATACAAGTACTGGATTGATAAGCAGTACCAATGAAAATACTTGTTACAGGAACTAATGGTCAAGTTGGTCATGCATTGTTAGGTGCACTAACTGAACATGAGATAATTTCTGTCAATCGTCAGCAATGTGACCTCAAAAATCTGGATCAAATCGAGCGCCTGATTGATGACCATCAACCCGATCTGATTATCAACCCTGCAGCATATACTAAAGTTGATCAGGCTGAAGATGAGGCTGAATTAGCTTTTAAAATTAATGCTGATGCCCCAAAATTGATGGCAAAGAAGGCTCGTGAATACAATATTTCGTTTATTCACTTTTCTACGGACTTTGTCTTTGATGGGGAAAAAAAAGGTGCTTATAGTGAAGGAGACTTAACTAATCCATTAGGTGTCTATGGATCATCGAAGCTGGCAGGTGAAGAAGCTATTCAGGAAGTAGGAGGGCAAGTTTATATCTTCCGAACGAGCTGGGTTTATTCCAATATTGGCCATAATTTTTACCTTACCATGAAGCACTTAAGTCAGGAGAGAGATGAATTAAATGTAGTCTCAGATCAGCTTGGAGTGCCTACCTCGTCAGATTTTATCGCAATGCAAATTCATAAAATTATCCCCAGATTAAATCTTGCTAAGCCCGGTATCTTTCACCTCGTGCCAGATGGGTATTGCTCCTGGTATGAGTTTGCTAAAGAGATTATTATCAAAACTACTCCGGGATTCGATATTACTAGGATTCATCCTATTAAGGCGGAGCATTACCCCAGCAAAGCTAAGCGACCCCTTAATAGTATTCTAGGGAACACCCATATCAAGAGCGCATTCATGCTAGAATTTGAAGATTGGCAATCAGAATTAAAGAAAATATGAAACGCAAAGGCATTATTATGGCGGGCGGCTCAGGTACAAGGCTTTATCCTGTTACCCACGTTATCTCTAAACAATTACTTCCAGTTTACGACAAGCCGATGATTTATTATCCTCTTACAACTCTTATGTTGGCAGGTATCCGTGAAATCCTTATCATCTCGACTCCTCAGGATTTACCTCTGTATAAGTCTTTACTTGGGGATGGTAGTAAGTGGGGAATAAAACTCAGCTACCAAGAACAACCCAACCCAGATGGTTTAGCCCAGGCTCTTATCCTAGGTGAGAAATTTATCGGCGATGATTTACCCACCCTAATTTTAGGGGATAATATTTTTTATGGTCATGACATAGATGCACTCTTAAAGTCAGCTTCTCAAAGGGAGCAAGGGGCAACAGTATTCGCATACCATGTTAGCGATCCAGAGCGATATGGAGTTGCAGAGTTTGATGGGAATAATCATGTTAAATCCTTAGAGGAAAAGCCACAAAATCCAAAATCTAACTTTGCCGTCACGGGCCTCTATTTTTATGACAATCAGGCCGTGGAATTTGCTAAAAGTTTAAAGCCATCAAGACGAGGTGAGTTAGAAATTACTGACCTCAATAAAAAATACTTAGATCATGCTCAGTTATATGTTGAGCGAATGGACCGTGGTTATGCTTGGCTTGATACCGGCACCCATGACTCACTGCTAGACGCTAGTCAATTCATTGCCACTATTGAAAATCGACAAGGACTTAAAGTTGCATGCCCCGAAGAGATTGCTTTCAGAAAAAAATGGATTACTCACACAGACCTCGAAAAACTAGCTAAACCATTAATGAAAAATCAGTACGGTAAGTATCTATCAAAATTATTAGAGCAAGCATGAAAGTCACCCCATTAAAAATCTCAGGCGTTAAGCTTATAGAGCCCAAAGTTTTTGAAGACGAGCGAGGCTCTTTTTTTGAATCCTTTAATCAAAAAAGATTTAATGAGCTAGTAGAGTCTGAGATTAAATTTGTTCAGGATAATCAATCTAGGTCTGGGGAGGGTGTATTGCGTGGACTTCATTGCCAGAGATATCCTTATGCTCAGGGTAAGCTTGTTAGGGTTTTGTTAGGAGAGATATTCGATGTTGCAGTTGACCTTAGGAAGGAATCTAAAACATTTGGTCATTGGTTGGGTCTAGCTCTTAGCGAAGAAAATAAAAAGCAGTTATGGGTTCCTGAGGGATTTGCCCATGGATTCCTTGTTACCAGTGAGGAGGCTGTTGTATCTTATAAAGTAACTAGCTATTACAATAAGGATAACGAATTAGTAATAAATTATAATGACGAGGAATTAGCTATTGATTGGCCAGATACAAAAACAAAGCAACTGTCTGAAAAAGACAGTTTAGGGCTATCGTTAGATAATTTTAGGAATTTGTAAATTTTTTATGAAAAGTCTAATTAAGAAATGAAAAAATTTAATATTGTCGTTGTTGGTTTAGGTTATGTAGGCCTGAGCAATGCAGTTCTTTTGGCTCAACATAACAATGTTCTCGCAATAGATCTTGATAAAAGACGTCTTGAATTAATCGCCCAAAATAAGTCGCCCATTCATGATGATCTGATATCTGATTATCTTGCCACCAAATCCTTAAGTATCAATACTGAATCAGCAGAAAATGTGTCATATAGTGATGCTGATTATGTGATAATTTCAACCCCAACCAACTATGATGAAACAACAAATTACTTTGATACGAAGTCAGTTGAAAGTGTAATTAGTAATATTTTAAGAGATAGTAGTAGGGCTGCCATAGTAATAAAATCTACAGTCCCTGTCGGCTTTACAGAAAGAATGAAGGAAAAGTTTAACTACAAAAATATTATCTTTTCTCCTGAGTTCTTGCGAGAAGGGCTGGCATTACATGATAATTTATATCCATCCCGAGTTGTGATTGGAGGTAAAAGTGAAGTGTGTAAAGTTTTTGCTGATCTTTTAAAATCTGGTGCAGTAAAAGATGACATTCCAACCTTTTATATGAGCTCAACAGAAGCAGAGGCATCAAAACTTTTTGCAAATGCATATTTAGCTATGAGGGTCGTTTTCTTTAATGAGCTAGATTCTTACTCATCAATTCATGAGCTTGATTCAAAAAGTATTATTGAGTCAATTGGTGCTGATCCTAGGATAGGTAATGACTATAATAATCCATCTTTTGGTTATGGTGGCTACTGCCTCCCAAAAGATGTCAAACAGCTTCGCGCTAACTATAAAGATGTACCTAATGTCCTAATAAGTTCACTTGTAGAAGCAAATTCAACTCGAAAAGATTTTATTGCGGAATCTATCATTAATAAAAGCCCAAAGGTTGTAGGTATATATCGTTTGATTATGAAGTCTGGGTCTGATAACTTTAGGGAATCCTCTATTCAGGGAATTATGAAGAGAATTAAAGCTAAGGGAATCAAAGTAGTTATCTATGAGCCCTTACTTGAAGAGTCACAATTTTTTTATTCTGAAGTAGTTAAGGATCTCAGATCTTTTAAGAGTATGAGCGACGTAATAGTCACTAATAGAATGGATGATGAGCTTAATGATGTTGAGCACAAGGTTTTTACTAGGGATATATTTCATTCCGGCTAAGTTTAATAAAATAATTTAGTTTGATTCCAGGTTTAATTGAGAGGAGAGACCAATTTAAGTGAAAGTTTTAGTGACAGGTTCTGCGGGTTTTATAGGCTCTGCTGTATCTATTAAATTATTAGATAGAGGAGATACTATAATTGGCATTGATAATCATAATGATTATTATGATCCCTTATTAAAAGAGGCACGCTTAGAGCGCCATATTAATCACCCAAATTACAAGCATGTCCGCATAAATTTAGAGGATCGTGATGGAATAGCACGAATATTCAAAGAATATAATTTTGATGCTGTTATTAATCTTGGAGCTCAAGCAGGGGTTAGATATTCACTTGAAAATCCTATGTCGTACATCGACTCAAACCTTATTGGCTTTGCAAATATCCTAGAGGGTTGTAGGCACTCAAATGTAGGTCATCTTGTTTATGCATCATCTAGCTCTGTTTACGGGCTAAACTCTCAGCAACCTTTTTCTACTCACAATTCGACTAATCATCCAATAAGTCTTTATGCAGCAACGAAAAAAGCAAATGAGTTAATGGCACATTCATATTCGCATCTATACAACCTGCCAACAACAGGTCTAAGATTTTTTACAGTTTATGGTCCGTATGATAGGCCTGACATGGCACTCCAAAAATTTACTAGATCTATTATGAATGATGAAACTATCAAGGTTTATAATTATGGAAAACATAAGCGAGACTTCACTTATATTGATGATGTTGTAGCTGGAGTTATAAAGGTTTTAGATCGACCAGCATCATCAAATATGCAATGGGATGATGTTAACCCAGATCCTGCAACATCCTCAGCTCAATATCGTATATATAATTTAGGTAATAATAATCCAGTAGAGCTTATGGATTACATCAAAGCATTAGAGCTTTCATTGGGTAAGATTGCAAAAAAAGAGTTACTTCCAATGCAGGCAGGAGATGTGCTTGATACGTTCGCTGATGTTGATGATTTGGTAAAAGATTTTTCTTTTAAACCTAGAGTTACTATCTCTGAGGGAATTGAAAATTTTGTACAATGGTATTTGAACTATTACCATAATTAATTTTTTTTATTTACATCATTCCTTTAAAGCCTTTTATAAGGTCTCTGTCTTTTAAGGTCTTATTAGTTTTCTTTCCAAGAAAATAAAAGGCTGATGCGGCATCATATGAGCCAGGCTTATCTATCAAGTAGTAATCAAAATATTTTAGAAAAAATGAAGTAAGATGTGCGAAAGCTGCAAGAACAAATACAATTTTCTTTGAGGAAGAGAAGCTTTTAATGAAGTGTGTATAAGACCAAGCTAAAACTGTTCCTGGCCCCATAAGAGGAGCATGCTCTATTTCTTCAAAGTTCTTAAACAACCTGCGGTGACCAAGATGAGTAAATCTTGTAAAATCATATTGCTTCATATGTACCTGCTGCATAAAGGGAGTTTCAGCGTATACAATTGCAGATTGCTTAAGCACTCTGCATATTTCCTCCACACAACGTTGAGGGTCCAGCACATGTTCAAGAACAGCTTGCACAACAACGCAGTCAAAAGTTTCATCTTCGAAGGGAATATTGTGGCCGTCAGCAATTATTTTTGTGTGGGATCCATAGGAAACATCCATACCAATAATTTCAAAAGAGGGATTATTATATAAGGCCTCCATACCTTCGCCTGGAATACTTCCACCAACAACTAGTATTTTTGAATTATTTGGGAGAATATTAGAAATTTTTTGATAATTTTTTCTAGCTTTAATATTCAAACCAATACTAGGAGAGAATTTTTTAATAAAGCTGTAAAACTTATTTGGTTTCAGTTTCCATGTTGTGTCTAATTTTTCCTGAAAATCTTCAATCGAGAAAATACTTTTATTATTAGAAATTAAAATCGGTATCTCATCAACGCATGGGTAAAAAATTGACTTATTATTAGAGTTGTAGAATCTACTTCCTTCTTTTAATAATTTTTCATTGGTTTCTGGGCAAATGAGCCTTTCTTTTATTTCATTCGATATAAGCAACTTCTTGTCCTAGCATTTTGATATTTTTCAATATTCTACTCTTTTTTGGCTATGTGTTCAATTAATGAACAAATGTGCGTTCACTTGTTGAACAATTAATATATACTAATTAAATATTTAGTTTTAGTTGAGTTAAAAAACAATGGTTAAGAATTTGTTTCAAATATTAAAAATATTAGAGAAGGACTCTAATTTCACGCAAAGAAAACTATCAAGCACTTTAGGTGTTAGCCTTGGGAAAATAAATTATTGCATGAAAAAACTCATTGAAAAGGGTCTTATTAAGGCTAATAATTTTAGAAACCATAATAATAAAATACAGTACTCCTATCTACTAACCCCTAAAGGAATTGAGGAAAAGGCTCGACTTACATTAGAATTTATAAAAACTAAGACCGAAGAATACAATGCCCTTGAAGAGGAAATTAAAGTGCTGAAAGAGGACGTTGTGAATCAGAAAAAGCAGAGTTCATTAAAATAAAATATGGACCATTGGACTTTTATTTACAAATTGACAGTGATTTTAATATTAACAGACAATAAATAATATGAGAAGTTACCCCGAAATTAAAAATAGAAAAATTAGAATGGCTATCCTCGGTTGTGGTCGTATCTCTAAAAATCATTTCGCGTCCATTGAGGAGCATAAAAATGAAATTGAATTAATTTCTATATGTGAGAGTAAGAACGATATTTTAAAAGAGCACGAAAAAAAATATAATATTAAAGGTTATTTAAGTCTTACTGAAATGCTTGATAATGAAAAACTAGATTTAGTTTCTATATGTACTCCAAGTGGTATGCATGCCGATAACACTGAATTATGTGCTAAATACGGAATTAATGTTATGACAGAGAAACCAATGGCTACTCGATGGAATGATGGTATGCGGATGGTAAGATCTTGTGATAATGCTGGAGTTAGGTTATTTGTCGTTAAGCAAAATAGAAAAAATCCTACATTACAGCTTCTTAAAAGAGCTGTTGATGAAAATCGTTTTGGTAAAATTCATATGGTTCACATCAATGTTTTTTGGACCCGACCGCAAAAATATTATGATCAGGCTTCATGGAGAGGAACATGGGAGTTCGATGGGGGGGCCTTCATGAATCAAGCTTCTCACTATGTTGATTTACTAGATTGGTTAATTGGACCCATTGATAAAGTACAGGCTATGATGAGCACTAATCTTAATATTGAAGTCGAGGATACGGGCGTCCTAAATGTTAGGTGGAGAAATGGGGCCTTAGGCTCAATGAGTGTAACCATGCTCACTTACCCTGAAAATCTAGAAGGAAGTATTACTATCCTAGGTGAAACTGGAACAGTTCGTGTTGGAGGGCTAGCGGTTAATGACATCAAACACTGGGAGTTTGATGTACCAAAAAATTATGATAATGATATTAAAGAGGCTAACTACAATACCGCTTCTGTGTACGGTTACGGGCACCCACTTTATTATGAAAATGTTATAGAGGTTTTAAGAGGAAAAGCAGAACCCGACACCGATGGTAGAGAAGGCCTAAAGTCGCTTGAAATAATTATTGCAGCATATCTTTCAGCTAGAGATGGCAAAGTTATTTCATTGCCATTAGAGGTATAAATATGAACTATATATGTCATGAAACCGCAATAATTGATAAAGGCGCCCAAATTGGCAAGGATTGTCGAATCTGGCATTGGACTCATGTTTCTCCTGGCGCTAGTATTGGATCAAATGTTTCTCTTGGTCAAAACGTTTTTGTTGGAAATAACGTTATTATTGGCGATAGATGTAAAGTCCAAAACAATGTATCTATTTTCGACAATGTATCTTTAGAGGAAGGTGTTTTTTGTGGTCCCAGCATGGTTTTTACTAACGTATATAACCCTCGGTCTTTAATTAATAGAAAGGATCAATACAGAAATACTCATGTTAAAAAAGGGGCTTCATTAGGCGCGAATTGCACTATTGTGTGTGGCATAACAATTGGTTCATATGCATTTATTGCCGCAGGTGCAGTAATCAATAAAAATGTTCCTGACTATGCCTTAATGGCGGGTGTGCCAGCAAAACAAATTGGGTGGATGAGTCAGTATGGTGAAAAATTAGATTTACCATTATCTGGCAATGCTATAACAAATTGTGAGCATACAAAAATGAAGTATCAATTATCTGGCAATCAAGTTTCTGCTATTGAGGTCTAATATGAAGATAGATTTTGCTAACCTTCAACGGCAATATCAATCATACAAAAAAGACGTTGATACAAACATTCAGTCAGTGTTAAATAAATCAAACTATATTATGGGCGAGGAAATTAATTCGCTCGAGAGTAGTCTTCAAATTTTCACCGGAGCGAAGCATGCTATCGCCTGCTCCTCTGGAACTGATGCGTTAATGCTTGCTATGATGGCAATTGATATTCATCCGGGTGATGAGATTATTACCACTCCATTTACCTTTATTTCTACTGCTGAGACGATAAGTTTAATGGGTGCAAAACCAGTGTTCGTTGATATAGAGGCAGATACATTTAATATTGATGCTAATCTCATTGAGGAAGCTATTACCCCAAAAACAAAAGCTATTATGCCTGTTAGCCTCTTTGGTCAGGCAGCAGATATGGCCACCATTAAGCTCATTGCAGAAAAGTATAATTTACAAATAATAATTGATGGAGCGCAAAGTTTTGGTGCAACCTATAAAAATAAAACAGATAGCAATTTAGGTGATATATCAACCACTAGTTTTTTTCCGGCTAAACCATTAGGTTGCTATGGGGACGGAGGTGCAGTTTTTACTAATAATAAAATCTATGCTGACAAGATAAGAATGATGAGAATTCATGGCCAGAATAAACGTTATCACCATAAATACATAGGTATTGGTGGGCGCTTAGACACTATCCAAGCAGCAGTACTTTTAGCAAAGCTTCCGCATTATGAGGGTGAGCTATCAAAAAGGCAGTTAGTTTCTGAGTTATATTCTAAGCATTTGAAATTATCATCAAAACCAATCATTAAGAATGGGCGCGCTAGTGCCTGGTCTCAATATACGATTCGAATTAAAAATAGAGATCAAGTTCAGGATAGGCTAAAATTAAAAGATATTCCAACAGCAGTTTATTATCCAATACCGCTTCACCTTCAAGAATGCTTTAAATATTTAGATTATAAATTTGGTTCATTACCTCTTTCAGAAAAAGCATCAGAAGAAGTTATTAGTCTCCCAATGAATGCTTTCTTAAAAGATGATGAGATTGAATATATAACAGAAAACTTTAACAAGATCGCGATATGAAGATAGTTACTATCGTTGGTGCTAGACCACAATTTATAAAAGCGGCGGCAATATCTAGGGCTATTGAAGAGTCCAATCATCATGAGGACCAAAAAATCAACGAAATTATTGTTCATACTGGTCAACATTTTGACAAGAATATGTCTGATATTTTTTTTAGTGAATTAGGTGTTCCTGAACCTAAATATCACCTAAATATCTCAAACTGCTCACATGGTGCAATGACTGGGAGAATGTTGGAGGCACTTGAGGTTATTCTAATTGAAAATAACCCTGATTTAGTTTTAGTCTATGGAGACACAAACTCGACGTTAGCAGGAGCTTTGGCCGCAAGTAAATTACATATTCCTATCGCCCATGTAGAGTCAGGATTAAGGTCATACAATAAAATTATGCCTGAAGAAATTAATCGTATTTTGACGGATAGAATTTCTGATTATTTGTTCTGCCCTTCCAAATTAGCACAAGAGAATCTTAAGGAAGAAGGTATTGTTGAGAATGTTCACAATGTAGGCGATGTTATGTATGACATCACACTCTATTACAAGAGCATTAAAGAAGAAACAACTGATCTAAGAGAACTTAAAGGTCTAACTGGTGGTTATATTCTCTGCACTATTCACCGAGCGGAAAACACCAATGATATGAATCGACTCAAGTCAATTTTTGAGGCTCTAAGAGAGATAGCATTAGAGATGCCTGTTATATTGCCTCTTCACCCGAGAACTGAGAAATTCATCAGAGAGGCGAATAATATGCATTGGCTTAATGGGATAACAATTCAAGAGCCTGCTCCATACTTAACCATGCTAAGACTAGAGATGTCAGCTAATATAATAATCACCGATTCTGGTGGAGTTCAGAAGGAGGCATTTTTCCTAAAAAAACCTTGTATAACTCTAAGAGAGGAAACAGAGTGGGTGGAGACTCTTAAAGGAGGGCACAATATTATATGCGGAGCTAATAAGAAAAAAATTATGTTGGCATATCATAAATTCAAAAATAATAAACT
>Ga0307998_1001076_pt1 | contig 14869 bp, 17 predicted proteins | sample Davwhametageno37_FD_203147 | JGI IMG/M metagenome (GOLD analysis project Ga0307998, IMG submission 203147) | Marine microbial communities from Davis Island wharf, Antarctic Ocean - #37 | ecosystem: Environmental > Aquatic > Marine > Unclassified | place: Antarctic Ocean: Davis Island wharf... | reverse complement strand
ACCGGAATTTACAATACAGTATCACCAGAATATCATACCAGTATAAGTTTTTCTAAAACATTAGCTAAAGCTATAAAAAGGCCCTATTTACCGATTGCAGTTCCCGGTCTTTTATTGAAATTGGCTTTTGGTGAGTTGGCTGTCATTCTTTTAGAAGGAAGCAGGCTGTCTTCAAAAAAAATAGAAGAGAAGGGCTTTGTTTTTAAATATTCAAACTTAAAAGAAGCTTTCGAAAATTTATAAATAGAAAGACGAACTCAAACCTCGTCTTTTTATTATTTTATTTTTTAGAAAAAAACAAAAATCGAAGAAATATTTAAAGAGATATCACTTGAAGTCTTAGAAACTCCAACAGCAAATCTATGCAAAGCTTTACAGATCCAATAAAATCTTTTTTTATCAATTGTTTTTTAGAAAGTATTTTGTTTTGCTTAGCACACCAAAGAAAGATTTTTGAATTGTATAACTTCTACTGGTATTTTAGTAAAAAAATTACTTAATGGTATAGAAAATTTTTCGTTATTTATGGTTATGTAATACGGAGTTTGCCAATTCGATATATTCCTTTTTTGCCTCGTCCGAAGACATGTCTTTTAACTGCATCCATGCATTTATTTTAAATCCATTTCTAACATCTGATTCACCTTCAAAAGGAAAGTTACTACCAAAATTTGCCTGCTTATAATACGCATAAAATTTTAGCATAATATCTGGAGTTACAGCTTTTTTTGATTTTGAAATTGCAAGAAAAGCTTCTCTAAACGCTATGTCTAAATCAGAATTCATATTTATTTTTTTGCAATCACTTGTGTTCCTCCTTTTACTGTATCTCCTAATTTTATAGTCAATTCTGTCCCAAGAGGTAAATATAAATCTACGCGCGATCCAAATTTAATAAAACCTGCATCTGCACCCTGCGCTATCGTATCTCCTTCTTTGGCATAGTTTACAATTCTTCTTGCTAAAGCACCTGCAATTTGTCTGTACAAAACAGCACCAAAAACCTTGTTTTCAATAACAACCGTAGTTCTTTCATTGTCTGTTGACGATTTAGGATGCCAAGCAACTAAATATTTCCCTGGATGGTATTTACTATATTTAATAATACCACTCATTGCATACCTTGTTACATGCACGTTAATTGGCGACATAAAAATAGAAACTTGTAATCTTTTATCTTTAAAGAACTCTGGTTCTTCAACCTCTTCGATCACAACAACTTTACCATCTACTGGTGCTATAATTGCATGATCATCAAGTTTAGTTGGTCTTTTTGGGTTTCTGAAAAACTGTAATACAGTAAACAGTAGCAACAATATTACTATTTGAATGGCTTTTATAATCCAAATAATATCAATAAATTTTTCGGCCAATAATATACCTGTAATGGATAGTATAAAAGCAATTACAATAATTTTATACCCTTCTTTGTGAAAACGAATCATACTTAAATAATAAAGTTAATATACAAATATACAAATGGAGCTACAAATAACAAGCTATCTAACCTGTCTAAAATTCCTCCATGACCGGGCATAATAGTGCCACTATCTTTTATTTTTGCTTGTCTTTTAAGTTTTGATTCTACCAAATCTCCAATAGTACCAATAATAGATACAATTGCGGCGATGATAAACCAGTTCGTTAAAGATAAGTCTGAATTAAATAGGCTGATCAGATATCCTGCTACTAAAGCAAAAATAAAGCCTCCTATAAAACCTTCTTTCGTTTTTTTTGGCGAGACAGAAACAAACAGCTTTCTTCTGCCAAAGTTTTTCCCTATTAAAAATGCAAAACTATCATTCACCCAAGTAAGGATTAAAATAGAGATTATTAAGTAAGGTGTGTAATTTTGATTGTAAAATGGTAATAAGATTAAAAAGCAAAAGGAGAAAATCAAATATCTAATCGTTAAACCTAACTTTCCTCTTTCCGTAAAATAGAGGATGTCTCTTTTTGTGAAAAGCTGGTATATAAGATATATAGAGGATAGTATATTTATTCCCAAAACAATAGCAATTGCATAACTATCTGGTCTTTTCAGCATTAAAAACAGTGTGAGACCAAATAAAATATAAGAAATAAAACTTTTGAAATTTATTATTTTAGAAAGTTCCCAAATAGCAACGACACTAAAAAAGGAGATTAATGCGATATAAGATTCTTTGGAAAAAAGAATAGCGGATAAAAAAATTGAAATGAAAATAACTCCTGAAAAACTCCTTCTTAAAAGGTTGCGCATATTATAGATCTTCTAACAAGAGCAAATATAAGTTTTTTGCGCTACTGTTTCCATAGTTTAAAAAATTATCGTCTTTTTTATTAATTTCATAATCTTTAACAGACGAGATATTTGAGGGTAGTAACTTTTTAGAACTTACTTTGATGCCTGTTAATGCCTCACCAGTATTTTTAACTATTTGACTTGTTGTGGCATACACAATAAAGTTTTCAGAAAGTTCAGATAATTTTGTACTTTTTAATTGATTAGAAGAAAAAAGAACATCCCCCTTATCTGCAATTAAATGCTCACAAGTTGTAAAATAAGGGATGGATTGTTTAAAATTAGCAACCGTCTTCACTTTTGTATCATCTAAATAAGGAAGTAAGGCTGTATTTGTAACTAAAATTTTGTTCCAATTGTTCTCTAATAAAATTTTTTCAACATTGTCTATAACTTCCGTTTCTTTTAGGCAGTATAAAAATTTACCGCCTTTTTCAATAAAATTATGCACAAATAGGTCATCTAAAGATAAATCGACTTCTTGTTCCTGAATCTCTTTATTTTTATTGCTAGCTATGTTAAATAATTTTTTAAAAAACTTCATTATAATAATTGTCGAATATTAAACTACTCCTCCGTGTTCTTAGCTACGGCAGAAATATCTTCTTCTTCTTTTTCTTGTGTTTCCTCTTTTCCTTCAATTATTTTTGCAGGTTTTACCTCTGCATCTGCCTCTTCAAAAGGTCTTTCGCCAAAAATCTTTAATAAATCGTCTTTAAAAATAACTTCTTTTTCTAAAAGTAATTCGGCTAAAACTGTTAATTTTTCTTTGTTTTTGTCTAATAATTCAATAGCTCTAAGATATTGAGCTTCAATCATTTTAGAAATTTCCTCATCAATTTTTTTAGCAGTATCATCACTATACGGCTTTACAAAAGAATCGTTCCCTGAAGAATCATAATAGGTAATGTTACCCACTTCTTCATTCAAACCATAAACGGTAACCATTGCTCTTGCTTGTTTGGTTACTTTTTCTAAATCACTCAATGCTCCTGTAGAAATTTTATTAAAAATTACTTTTTCTGCAGCTCTACCTCCTAAGGTAGCACACATTTCGTCTAGCATTTGTTCTGTTTGCACGATTAATCTTTCTGCTGGTAAATACCAAGCAGCGCCTAAAGATTGTCCTCTCGGTACAATGGTAACTTTTACTAAAGGAGCGGCGTGCTCTAACATCCAACTAACAGTTGCGTGGCCAGCTTCGTGAAAAGCAATTACTTCTTTCTCCTTTGGTGTAATTACTTTGTTTTTCTTTTCTAAACCACCAACTATTCTGTCGACAGCGTCTAAGAAATCTTGATGATGAATTGCTTTCTTGCCATGTCTAGCAGCAATTAATGCAGCTTCATTACACATGTTTGCAATATCTGCACCAGAAAAACCAGGAGTTTGTTGTGCTAAAAATTCAATTTTAACATCATTTGATAATTTTAGAGGCGTAATATGTACTTCAAAAATTTCTTTTCTTTCATTGATATTTGGCAAATCTACATAGATTTGTCTGTCAAAACGTCCTGCACGCAACAGCGCACTATCTAGAACATCTGCTCTGTTGGTTGCGGCAATTACAATCACATTTGTATCCGTACCAAAACCATCCATTTCTGTTAATAACTGGTTTAATGTGTTTTCACGTTCATCATTCCCACCAGTCATGCTGTTCTTTCCACGAGCTCTACCTACGGCATCAATTTCATCAATGAATATAATAGAAGGCGACTTTTGAGCAGCTTGTTTAAATAAATCACGCACTCTAGAGGCACCAACACCTACAAACATTTCAACAAAATCTGAACCAGATAAAGAGAAAAAAGGAACCTCTGCCTCACCAGCAACGGCTTTTGCTAACAATGTTTTACCTGTTCCTGGAGGTCCTACTAAAAGAGCTCCTTTTGGAATTTTACCTCCCAAAGAGGTATACTTTTCAGGATTTTTTAAGAAATCTACAATTTCTTGTACTTCTTCTTTTGCGCCTTCTAAACCAGCAACATTTTCAAAAGTGGTTTTTACTTTGGTGTCTTTATCAAATAATTTTGCCTTTGATTTTCCAATGTTAAAAATTTGTCCACCGCCGCCACCAGCGCCTGATCCACCACCTGACATTCTTTTCATGAAAAACAACCAAACTCCAATTAATATGATAAAAGGTAAAAAACCAATTAAGGTATCTACCATGCTTGTTCTGCTTTCATTTTTTAAGTCAAAAACAAGTTCATTATCTCTTCGAGCAATTTCTAAGTCATTTTCAAAATTTTGTAAATCACCAAAATTATATTCGTATAAATAACTCCCATCTCTGTAAAAAGTAGAGTTTGTTAATTTTTGATATTTAGACTTTTTCATAGCATCTCTACTAATGAAAATTTGAGCAAGGTTGTTGTTTACTACAATAATCTTTGAAATATCATTATCCCTTAAAACCTCATTGAATTCGTTTTTAGAAATACTTTTAGTCGCTAAATCTCCGCTATTAAAAAACTGAAACCCTATTAATAGTACTATTACTGCGCCATATATCCAATAAGAGTTAAACTTAAATTTAGGCGTATTTGTGTTGTTGTCTTTTTTATTTTCCTTCATTTTTGTATAAAATCTAAAAATTTAAGCTGTTTTTATTTCTGTAATTTTTGCATCCCCCCAAAGACTTTCTATATCATAGTAATCTCTAATTTGCTTTTGAAAAACATGCACGGCAACGTTTACATAATCCATTAAAATCCATTCAGCATTATTCTCACCTTCAATATGCCAAGGTTTATCTTTAACCTGCTTGCTAACTAATTTTTGAATGGAACCAGATATTGCTTTTACTTGTGTATTCGAATTACCAGAGCAGATTATAAAATAATCGCAAACAGTATTCTCTATATCTCGTAAGTCTAACAACTGAATGTTTTCCCCCTTAACCTCTTCAATTCCCTGAATTATTACAGAGATTAAATCATCTGAACTTACTTGCTTTTTAATCATTAATTTTTTTCTGAATTTAGACGCAAAGTTATTCTATTTTTGTGACTATTTTGTGTATTATTGAACTACTTTACAGTTTATTTAACACTTGAAAACAATCAAACTCAATGCCATTGATTCTACCAATTCTTTTTTGAAAGAATTGGTGCTTAATTCTGCTGTAGAAAACTTCACAGTGGTCGTTACAGATCAGCAGTTAAAAGGGAGAGGACAACAAGGAAATAGTTGGGTGTCGGAGCCTTTTAAGAGCTTGATTTTTAGCGTTTTTGTTGCGTTTGACAACTTCGATGTTTCAGACAATAAGTATTTAAATTTTGCAGTTTCTTTAGCTATTTTTGATGCCTTACAGGAAGAAAGTATTCCAGGGATTTCTATAAAATGGCCGAACGACATCTTGTCAGGGAATCAAAAAATATGTGGCGTTCTGATAGAAAACAGTTTAAAAGGCAATAAAATATCTTCATCCGTAATAGGAATTGGTTTAAACGTAAATCAAACCAGCTTTCCTGATTCCCTAAAAAAAGTGAGCTCTTTAAAACTTTTGAGCAACAAAAATTTTCAGCTAGACAGACTGCTAGAGAGCATTGTTTCAAAGTTGAAATCTAAAATTGAAGTATTAAACGCCAAAGATTTTAAAACTTTAGAAACGAAATACCTACAGTTCTTATATAAAAAAAACATCCCAACTATGTTTAAAAATAGTAAAGATGTTTTGTTTATGGGAATGATTAACGGAGTTTCTAAGGAAGGTAAACTTCAAATAGTTTTAGAAGATGAATCCGTCCAAGAATTCGGAATTAAAGAAGTCTCTTTTCTTTAAAGTTTGCCAATATTTTCAGACAAAGTTTCTACAAATTTGGTCAATGGTTTTTTTATCATCATCGTCATCATTGGGTTAAATTCGCCAGCAAAGCTTAAAGTAACTTCACTTTTATTTTCTTCAATTTTTTTGATATTTGCAGCCAATGTAAAGGGCAACTTACTACTTGCAGCGCCTAAAGTAACATTAGAAAACGCTGTTTTTTCAGCTAAAACCAGTCTAATTTCTGGCATTCCAGGCAAACCGAATAAAAATGAATTTCCATCGATTTCAAACTTATTGATGTTCTCTGGCATAATTTTTTCAAAATTGGTCAAATCACTAAAAAAGTTAAATAAGTCTTCTTGTGTTTTTTCTAACAGTGCTGTCTTTCCTTCAATATTCATGTGTATATGTATTTTATTGTTTCCAGTTGCTTGGGTCTTTTCTCCATTCTTGCAATGTAATAAGTTCTTTCTCAGAAATGTAATTACTTTCTAAGGCTTGCTCTAATAAATTTTCATAGTTGCTTAAAGTGGCTAAATCTATGTTTTTATTTTTAAAGTTTTCATTGGCAATATCAAAACCATAAGAAAAAATGGCAACCATTCCTTTTACCACAGCACCCCCCTCTTTTAAGGCATCTACTGCATTTAAACTGCTGTTCCCTGTGCTAATTAAGTCTTCTATAACAACTACATTTTGTCCGCTTTCTAAATGCCCTTCAATTTGGTTTTTTCTCCCGTGTTTTTTAGGTTCTGGTCTCACATATATAAAGGGAACACCTAATTCCTGTGCCACTAAAACACCAACAGCAATCGCACCGGTAGCAACACCTGCAATAACATCTGGCTTGCCATATTCTCTCTCTACTATTTTTGCAATTTCTTGTTTTAAGAATACGCGCACTGGAGGATATGAGAGCGTAACTCTATTGTCACAGTAAATGGGAGATTTCCAGCCGGAGGCCCAATTAAAAGGCTCAGTAGGGTTTAGCTTTATTGCTTTTACTTTCAGTAAAAGTTCAGCTGTTTTTTTTGCTGTATCTTTGTTTAAAATCATACTGCAAATGTATACAGTTTTTGTAAATGATAAACCAATTATTATTACATCTTCACAAAAAAAAGAGAATAACTACCCTGTTTACTTTCTTAAAAACAGTGTTACAGAGGAAATTATTCACAAACTTAAAAATAAAAAAATGAAAGGTATAAATCTGTATACGTCAGATTTAGAGAACGATTGGCAGACCTTTCTGAATACATTTAATATCGTTTCTGCTGCGGGAGGTTTGGTTTTAAATCCTAAAAAAGAAATTTTATTTATTTACAGATCAAAGAAATGGGATTTACCAAAAGGTAGAATTGAAGTAGGAGAGGTTATAGAAGAAACCGCAGTTAGAGAAGTAGAAGAAGAATGTGGTATTTTTAATTTAAAAGTAATTAAACCCCTAATAACCACGTATCATGTATATTTTCAAAACGGAACAAAATTAAAAAAAACCTTTTGGTTTTTAATGACTTCTAATTACGAGGAAGCATTAGTTCCACAATTGGAAGAAGGCATTACCGCTGTTGTTTTTAAAAATGAACAAGAAGTAACAAAAGCATTGCGAAACTCCTATAAAAATATAGAATTGGTGTACGATACTTACCTGAAAATGTGATATTCTCGAAAAACAACCTATCTTTGCCGACTTCTAAAAAGGCATAATTAACATGACTGAATTTATAAAAAAGATAACACCAAACGCTAAAGATGACGTACTTGCAGGTATTACAGTTTCATTAGCAATGATACCAGAAGTTGTGGCATTTGCTTTTGTGGCTCAAATAGACCCTTTAGTAGCGCTTTCTGGAGCTTTTATTATTGGTTTAATTACTGCTATTTTTGGAGGAAGACCCGGTTTAATTTCAGGTGCTGCAGGTGCTGTTGCTGTTATTTTTGTAACGATGATTGCAGAAGGACATACCAAAGGGATGTTGTTTGACACACCAATAGATAACATGGGGTATTTCTACTTGTTAGCTTGTGTAATTCTGATGGGGGTCATTCAAATATTAGCAGGCGTTTTAAAAATAGGAAAATTTGTACGTTTAATTCCGCATTCTGTAATGATGGGATTTGTAAACGGATTGGCAATTGTGATCTTTTGGGCTCAAGTAAAAATGTTTACGCACAAGTCTCTAGAAGTTTCTGCAGCCGGTGTGAAATCGTATGTAAGTAGTTATATGCACGGTTCAGAATTATACATTATGTTAGGTTTGGTTGCCTTAACCATGGCCATTATTTGGTTACTACCAAAACTTACAAAAAAAATACCAGCCGCTTTAACGGCAATTCTAGTAACTACTTTATTGGTGGTTTTTTCTGGGATAGATGTTTCTACCGTAGGCTCTTATATTATAGAAGGGGGAGGAACCGGATTAAAAGGAGAATTTCCAACACCAAATCTAGCGCTTTGGCAAAACTTACCGATTAATGTAGATACCTTTATGTTTATTCTACCCTATGCATTTTTAGCAGCTTCTGTTGGTTTGATAGAGTCTTTAATGACAATGAACTTGGTAGATGAACTCACAGAAACCAGAGGTAACGGAAATAGAGAATGTGTAGCACAAGGCGCAGGAAATATTTTAAGTGGTCTTTTTGGAGGAACTGGTGGTTGTGGAATGATCGGACAAACAGTGATTAATATTAATGGTGGCGGACGCGGACGTTTGTCAGGAATCATGATGGCCTTAACCTTATTGACATTTATACTTTTTACAGATCAATTAATTGAACAAGTGCCCATTGCAGCTTTAATAGGAGTGATGTTTATGATGGTTATCGAAACATTTGCTTGGTCTAGTTTTAGAATTTTAAAGAAAATACCAAAGTCAGATGCTTTTGTATTGATTACCGTTTCTGCGGTAACCGTAGTGTTTGATTTGGCAATTGCAGTCTTTGTAGGAGTTATTATTTCTGCCTTGTCTTTTGCTTGGGAAAATGCGAAGAAAATTAGAGCTAGAAAACGCTTCAAAGAAGATGGTACGAAAGTTTATGAAATTTGGGGGCCTTTGTTCTTCGGAAGTATTTCTGCTTTTAACGAAAAATTTGATGTAAAAACGGATCCAGAAAGCGTTGAAATTGATTTTGTAGAAGCACGTATCTCAGATCATTCTGCCATAGAAGCCATTTCTTTATTGGTAGAAAAATACCAAACTGCAGGCAAAAAAGTAAAATTAAAACATTTAAGTGAAGATTGTAAAGTGCTACTATACAAAGCATCTCCTATTTTTACAGGGGTTATCGAAGAAGGGATTGATGATCCTAGATATCATTTGGCTGCAAATCCAGAAGACTTTCCAAAGCCTTTGGGCGAGTATAAGTTTTAGAGGAAATAACTATAAATTAAAAAGCTCAACTTTTAAAAGTTGAGCTTTTTTTTTATGAATAAGTAACTTCATTTTAATTTATAACACATACAAATCCTTCAAGAACTTTTACCTCTTTACTGCCTTCCTTATTGACGATAACATTTTTAAAACGGTTACCATAGAAGTCTGATTATAATAGAACTTCTTTATTTTGACAACCTACTTTTGAAATAGTTTTTTTACTTAGTAAGTTTTTATCTTCTTTTATCTTCTTGTATCTTTTCACTAAATCAAATAGTCCCATATAGCTGCTTCCATCTATAGTCTTATTGTTTGCGTAGCGTTTTAAACCATCCCCAAATCAATCAATGGCAAAGATCTTACACGTTCTCCGGTAGCATTAAAAATAGCATTGCAAATGGCAGGTGCAATTACTGGAACTCCAGGTTCTCCAACACCGGTTGGAGGTTCATGCATGGCATCCACAATATTTATATGAATGTTTGGTGCGTCTTTCATTCGTGTCATTTGATAATCATAGAAATTGTTCTGGGAGATAGCGCCTTCCTTTGCAGAAATTTTACCGAATAAGGCTAAAGACATTCCAAAAATAGCGGCACCTTCTAACTGATTCTTAATATTGTCTTTATTTAAAGCCAAACCGCAATCTATGCTGGTCCAAATATTTTCGACTTTCACTTTTTTGTCAATCACAGAAACTTCTACAATAGTGGCAATATAACTGTAAAAACTATAATGAATTGCAACACCGATACCATGGTTTTTAGGCAATTTTGCGCCCCAATTTGCCATTTTAGCAGTGGTTGTTAATACGTTTTTAAACCGCTTAGAGTTGAACGGAAATTCTGACTTACCTTCTATAACCCTATCTTTTCCAAGCAATTCTAAATGAAACTGTATGGGATCTTTTTGCGTTGCAGCTGCCAATTCATCTACAAAAGAATTGATGCCAAAACTACTGTGTATGTGCACTACAGAGCGCATCCAACCAATTCTTAAATTGGCTTCTGCTTTGATACTTTCGAGTCTGAAATTTTTGATGGCATACGGATTGTTGGTAAACCCTTGGTTCAATTCAAAACCAGAGGCATAGTCCGCATAAGGCGTAAAAGAGGAAACAATAGACGGGAAGCCAACACGCTGCAACCAACCGGTTACATTTCCATTTTTGTCAATACTTCCTTTTAAATATTGTGCACTTGTGGCGTGGTAAAAACTATTTTGTAGGTCGTCTTCACGTGTCCAAACTACTTGCACAGGGGCATTTATTTTTTTAGAAATGGCAACGGCCTCCACCACAAAATCAGATTTTGATTTTCGACCAAATCCGCCACCTAAAAAAGTGACGTTTACAGTAATATTTTCTGTGGGAATTTCAAAGAAATGTGCCAATTCACTTCTTGCCGTTTGTGGATCTTGCACTGGCGCCCAAACTTCAATTTTATCTCCTTGAAACCAGGCAGTTGCATTGGGAACTTCCATAGGTGCATGTGCCAAAAACGGAACGTGATAGGTGGCTTCAATAGTCTTTGCTGCGGTATCAAAAGCAGCAGTTACATTTCCGCGAGCTCCAGGAACTAATTTCCCTCTTGTATGAACGCGGGCAGTTAGTGTTTTCTTAAAATCTTCCGAATCAAAATTTTCATTTGCACCTTTGTTCCATTCAATATCTAGTTTGCGTTTTCCTTGAAATGCAGCCCAAGTATTATTCGCAACTACGACAATGCCGCCTAACATTCCAAAGAATTTTCCTGTTGGAGGTGTCAATCTTGGGAGTTCAAAGATGTCCTCTACACCACTCACTTTTTCGGCGTTGTTTTTGGTAAAACTTTTTACAGTGCCAAAAGTAACCGGACATCTTGCAATGGCAGCAAATTTCATATTCGGAATGCGAACATCTATTCCGTAGGTTGCGGTTCCGTGTGTAAAATCTTCTAAATCGACACTTTTTAAGGTTTTCCCGATAAATTTAAAATCTTTCACTTTCTTTAGTTGGACACTTCCTTCTGAGGGGATTGCAACTTTAGAAGCTTCTGCCGCTAAATCTCCATAGAAAATTTTTTCGTTTGTGTTTTTATTGATCACAAAATGGTTTTCTGCTTTGCAAACTATTTCGGCAACATTCCATTTTTTTGCAGCTGCGGTAATGAGCATCATTTTTACTGTGGCGCCCATTTTACGCATTGGTTCTAATTTGGTTCTTACACTTCTAGAACCATCGGTGTTTTGGTTTCCGTATTTTTCATGACCAATTGCTTGCGTTACAGAAATATATTTCCAGTCTGCCTCCAACTCGTCTGCAATGGCAGAAGCCAAAGAAGTTCTAATGCCTTGTCCCATTTCAGAGCGAGAGGCTATTAAAGTGACGTTCCCATTTTTTTCTAGGTGTACAAACAAGTTTGGATGAAAACCTTCTTTAGATTCTAAAGGAATAAAATCTTTTTGGTCTGAAGAGATCGCACAACCTAAAAGAATGCCGCCAGAAGCCAAACTAAATAATTTCACAAAATCTCTACGATCTATTTTTTGAATGTTGCTCATATTCCATCGTTTTTAAGAGCTACCGCCTGGTGTATTGCTTTTTTAATTCTGGTGTAGGTGCCACATCTACAAATATTACCACTCATAGCAGTATCAATATCCTTATCTGTTGGTTTTTCTATAGCATCGAGTAGGGAAGTGGCAGCAATTAATTGGCCAGGTTGACAGTATCCGCATTGCGGCACATTTCCATCAGACCAAGTTTGTCTTAAGATTTCTAAATTGTCTGAGGTTCCTTCGATGGTGAAAATTTCTTTTTCATTTACATCGGAAACAGAAACGCTGCAAGATTTTGTGAGTTTGCCGTTAATGAGCACAGAACACGCGCCACATTGGCTAACTCCGCACCCAAATTTGGTACCCGTTAGGCCTACAACATCCCTAATTGCCCATAATAAAGGCATGTCTTTTGCTACTTGAACGGTGTGCGATTTTCCGTTAATTGATAAAGTTGTTTTCACTCGTAGAAGTTTAAAACTACAAGTTACGAATAAAACTGAGGTTTGTAGAAGAATTTAGAGATAGAAATTGCGAGTTTGTGTAAGGTTTCTTTGGGAAGGATATTTCGGAAAACTTCCATAGAAAAGACTTAAAATAAAATACATACCGGTGTAGGAGCAAAAATTTCATCCACAAAAGTTAACGCTCCTGAGGATACATTTCTTTTAAAAGAAATGATATTGTTCGTATCTTGATTAGCAACCAATAAAAATTCTTCGTTGGGTGAAAGAGAAAAATTACGCGGATTTTTACCTAAAACAGGAGCGTAACCAATATTAGTTAAAGATCCGTTTTCTAAATTCACTTTAAAAATAGTAATAGATTCAGCGCCGCGGTTAGAGGTATATAAAAACTTTCCATCTTTCGTCATATGAATATCTGCAGCTTTACTATCGCTGGTAAGTCCTGCGGGTAAGGTAGCAATTGATGCTTTTATAAAATATGCCTTGTTCTTTTCTTTTACTAGTGAAACCGTATTGTTCAATTCATTTAAAATATACATCCAATTTTTATGTGGATGAAAGGTTAGATGTCTTGGGCCAGCGCCATCTGACATTTTTAATTTTTTCTGACTTGTATAAACGAGTTCGTTTTTAGTGGTATCAATAGTAGAAAACCACAATTCATTGGTTCCTAAATCTATAGAGATGACTTCGTTTTTTGTGGGATGAAACCAAGTAGAATGAGCGTGCGGCGCGGTTTGTCTTTCGGTGCTTCCTTTTCCTATATGTTGTTGTACAGACAAAATTGGTGCAAGCTCACCTGTTCTAGTAGCTTTTAGCAAACCTATATTGCCACCAGTATAATTGGCGGTTATTATATAATTGTCTTTATTTACAGCAATAAAACAAGGATGAGCACCACCACTTTCTTGTTTACTGACCATTTGTAAAGAATCATTTTTAATTTCGTAGGAATACACAAAACCTGTTCCGTTTTCATTGACTTCAGAAATAGCAAAAAGATTTTTTTGATCTTTAGATTTTGCCAAAAAACTTGGGTTTTTAATGGTAGCAACTAAGCCTATGTTTTTTAGTATCCCATCTTTTGAAATACTGTATGTATAGATTCCTTTGCTTTCTTTTTGGGTGTAAGTTCCCACATAAAAAGTGGTTTCTTTTATTGTTTTTACAGAAGAATTTTTACATCCTAAAAACAATAAGACAAAAACAAGCGTTGAAAAATATTTCATAAATTAAAAAGTTTAAAAAAAACAAATGCCATTGCGAAGATGCATCATATTGTGAGTTCTTATAATGTTAATTTTGGTACTTCCCAAGTAATAGAATCGCCTAAAACTTGGTGCTTTTCACTTATGATTTTGGCTTCATTGGGCACAAATTTAATCAATACATAGTCTGCAGTATTATTTGGATAAAAGCTTTTCCATTCTTTTTTCCAATACTGCTCTTTTTTGTCTTTTGCATTTACAATCGTTGCAACTCCTTGTAATGTAATATAGCCGCCACTTTTTTTATCAAAATAATAAAGTGAAACCAGCTTGTTTTTTTGAATTTGGGAAACTTTTAGACTTTTCGGATTTGTTCCCATCCAAACTGTAAAATTATCTTCGGGTAAGAAAGGATCCATAGCGCGCACATGCGCAACTCCTGTGCTATCCAATGTTATTAATGCTGCATTTTCCGCAGCTACCATAAGTTCCTTTGCAATTTCTTTTAAACTCATTTTAGGGGTGTTAGATGTATTCATACAACTCGTAAAATTAAATAGTAAACATAAAAAAACAACAAATTTTATAAACTGGGTTCTTTTAGAAAAATTTAAAAATAGGCAATAGTAGACGTTCTTTTTCATAATGTGCTGCGTTTTATCAATGAAATCTTGTTGTGCTCTTGGGTTTTTAGTAAAAGCTTCCTCTTTTTTAAGTTTGTTTTCAAGTTGTTTTTTAATTTTGGTATGGATGCCACATTTGTAAGATATTACCACTCATAGCGGTATCAATATTCTTATTTGTTGGTTTTCCTATCGCATCGAGTAGAGAGGTGGCAGCAATTAATTGTCCGGATTGACAGTTTCCAAATTGTGACACATTTCCGTAAGACAAAGTTTGTCTTAAGAGTTCTAAATTTTCTGAAGATGCATTTATGGTGAAAATTCCTTTTTCAATTGCATCGGCAATAGGAATGCTCCAAGATTTTGTGAGTTTGCCATTTATATATACAGCACACACGTCACATTGGCTAACTCCGCATCCAAACTTTGTATCTGTTAGGTTCATTATGTATCTAAGGACCCACAGTAGTGGCATGTATATTGCCACTTGAACTGCGTATGATTTTATGTTAACTGATAAATTTGTATGCACTCGTAGCAGTTTTAAAATCACAAGTTACAAATAAATAGAAACCTCAATGAGTAGTTTTGAATACA
>Ga0307998_1001075_pt1 | contig 14880 bp, 13 predicted proteins | sample Davwhametageno37_FD_203147 | JGI IMG/M metagenome (GOLD analysis project Ga0307998, IMG submission 203147) | Marine microbial communities from Davis Island wharf, Antarctic Ocean - #37 | ecosystem: Environmental > Aquatic > Marine > Unclassified | place: Antarctic Ocean: Davis Island wharf... | reverse complement strand
TGGCGCGCGTCCGCCCTTTGGAGAAAAGTTTCGCAAGAATATAAGCAAAATTCTTGGCCCAATCTAAATATAAGGTCAGAGTATTTTATACAGGCTAAACGGTTGAACTTCGAAGCCACGAAATTGACTTGGTGTTACCCCACGATAGTAGGGAATAAGTTGCGTAGCTGCCGAATAAGCACAGATACATCTAGACAGGAGAAGCAAAAATGAAAAGAGCACTAGGAGAGTTATCGTGACCATAAATCGACAATGGCTATTAGCCGAGCGACCTGATGGAATGGTTGGTCCGCATAATTTCAAGTACGCCGAAACGCCGATTCCTGAGCCGAAAAGTGGTGAGGTGCTGGTAAAGAATCTTTTCTTATCATTTGATCCGGCACAGCGAAACTGGATGGTTGACCGCAAGGCTTACCTACCGCCAGTGGCCCTCGGAGAGCCCATGCGGGCGGGTTCTGTTGGGGAAGTCATAGAGTCACATCATGAAGATTACCAAGTGGGCGATCTAGTGCAAACGACCGGCTGCTGGCAAGATTATGTGGTTGCAGCCCCCGGTAAAGGCCCCATGGGTTTGGTTAAATTGCCTGCAGGGGTATCGCCTGAAATGATGTTGTCTGTGCTCGGTATAACCGGGCTCACGGCGTATTTTGGCCTGCTGGAAATTGGTCAGCCTAAAGCCGGTGAAACGGTTCTTGTTTCTGGTGCTGCAGGTTCTACTGGCTCGTTTGTTGGTCAGATCGCAAAAATTATGGGTTGCCGTGTCGTAGGTATTGCTGGCGGTCCAGATAAGTGTCGTTGGTTAAAAGAGACTGCCGGCTTCGACGCCGTCATCGACTATAAGAATGAGGATGTTAATGCGCAAATTGCTCTTCACTGCCCCGACAAGTGGGACGTATTCTTCGATAACGTAGGCGGCCCCATCCTCGAGGCAGCCCTAGATCATATTAATCTCCGTTCTAGGGTTGTTTTATGTGGGAGTATTTCTGGTTATAACGCGACTGGACCTATACCCGGCCCCTCAAATTTAGCTAACCTGACCATTAACCGAGCGCGCATGGAAGGATTCGTTATTTTGGATTACATGCCGCGAGCGATGGAAGCCATTCAAGAGTTAATGGCGTGGATTTCATCAGGCCAATTAATTTACCAGATCGACTTGCAGGAGGGCTTCGAAAATATCCCAGCCACTTTACAGCGGCTTTACGCCGGGAAAAATCTTGGCAAGCAGCTACTCAAAATAAGCTTATAAAAATGGCCTCAGAAACATAACCATTAGGATTGCCATGACACACATCATACCCAAGCAGCGCGAGGACATACCTGAGTTAGAACCGATGTTAAAAATGGTAGAGGCATCCATGGGCTTTCTGCCAACATCCATGATGACCATGGCACATTGGCCAGAACTTACTCAAGCTTTTGGGGGTCTTGGCGCAACGGTTCTAAACAGCGGTGAACTAGACGCTGGGCTGAAGCAAATGATTGCATTCGCGGTGAGTAACGCAGCGGGTTGTCGTTATTGCCAAGCACATACGGCTAACTCAGCACAAAAAAACAATGTCAGCGCCGAGAAAATAAAAGCGATATTCGAGTTTGAGACAAACGACTTATTTTCCGAACAGGAGAAAGCGGCGCTCCGAGTTGCGGTGCATGCGGGCATGGTACCCAATGCGGTGGATGCTGAGCACATGAGTGAATTGTCAAGACACTTTAGTGAGAAGCAGACTATCGAAGTTGTGGCCGTAATTTCACTGTTTGGGTTTCTGAATCGCTGGAACGACACAATGGCAACCACCTTAGAAAGCTCTCCTAAGAGCTTTGCAGCGGACCAGCTCGCCCCGCAGGGTTGGGTTGCAGGCAAGCACGAATAACCACCGCTCGATCGCATTGACAAAGGCACCTAGGCCCTAACCACTTTGATGGAGAAGTAAGATAAATAACTTAATATCTATGATTAACTCAACGCAGCCGCGCTTCTGTTGGTATCACCCGATTGGCGAAAAGTTAAAGCAGCCCGTAAGTCGGCGGTATCGTTTGAAACGCCGGATGTAACTATTCCAACTGAATCCCGGACGATAGCGGGCCGCAATATTCGCCTTGCTCAAGCTGGGCCAGCCGATGCACCGCTCGTTGTATTACTCAGCCCGTTCCCAGAAAGTATTTTAAGTTTCACAGGTTCCTGGGAAGCACTGACAGAAAAATGTCGGGTAATTGCCATCGACCTTCCGGGCTTTGGTGCTTCTGAAGGTGACCGCAAAGATATGACACCTACCGCTCAGGGTGCTCATCTGGCTGCGATCTTTGAAGAGCTTGACCTGCAGGATATTCATCTTGTCGCCCGTGATGTGGGAATGGCAGCATCCCTCGCCTATATACTCGACCATAAACATCGCGTGACGAGTTTAGCCGTTGGGCATGACCTCGGTGCGCCCGGCCCTTTCAAACTGGCGTTTATGATCAGTATGTTGGCCAAATTTGGTTTTATGCGCTTCACCACGGGTTTGTTAGGTGCTGGGCCACTCATTGCTTTCTCGTCAAAACTTGGGTCCATTCGTCATCGGGCCAACGCTAAGAAAATAGATGATTACAAACGGTCTTACTCGGGGCGTGCCCCTCAAGTGGTTTACTGGTTTAAGGACTTTCGCTCCAAAGCCGCAGAGCTGGCTGGGCGAGTGAAAGAAATCGATATACCTACCTTGGTTTTCTGGGGCGAGCTTGATGTTCTCTTTGATCCAAGTAATGCTGAATATCTCGATGCAGCCCTGCCGAAAAGCAAGTTACAAATTTTATCTGAAGTAGGCCATCTTGCTTGGGCTGATCAACCAGAATTATTCGACGACATGATTATTGATTGGGTAGAGACTACGCATAAATAAGTTTGCTTTTATCTTTGTAGGGCCAGAAAGTGATTGATCATTCGTCTATCAAATGAATGTAACAAAAGCGGATTTTAAAACGAATTAAACATATATTAATCAATAGTTTACCGTCTAAATGCAATTCTCGCCGCCTCCACCATCTGTAGGTAACCCCCTATTTTTACGAGGAGTTTTACTTCTTCTAGCTTTCAATTGGATTCACTTTGTCACACAATGTGAAAGCTTTCAGTTCCTTATACTATTAATAGACGTGGTGTTTACTACCTGAATCTTCGGTGGAACAATCAGTTCATTCGACAATCCCTCGCGACTAAAGACCATATGGAAGCCTTAGGCATGTCTGATTGTCTATGATAATTTACATCAATGTTGTCGAGTCGAATGAAGTGAATGAGCTCCTAACAAAAATTAGCCCGTTTGATTGGCAAATGGAGTCCAGGCATAGCAAACTGATAAGAAGTTTCCGCATGTAGGCCTGCAGAGCAATTAAGGTAAGCTAACTAGATTCTTATTTTCAGGCATCAGAAGGAATTGTTAAAACAATCTAAAGCCCGTAATCTATTGGTGTGAGGGCCTCACGTTTCGGTTGGTAAAGAGGCTTGTTGCTTGTGAATATTTCTTCTTGTGGGCACTGCAAGAAAAAAATCATATGGGAGACAGTACAGTGGTTGACGGGCCGGATAATAAGGAGGCGGGAATAGTTAAGGTTAAGGAGTTTAACAATAACGACTATTCCGAGTGGGTTAAGTTAATGCGCAGTTATTCGAAATTTCGAAACTATCGCAAAAACGACTATGAGTCGGGTTATGAAGAAGTATATTGCCTGCGAGAAGGGTTTTATATCCGCATACTTAACTTCGATATTCTTAGAAAAAACACTATGAAACTGACGTTTGCGGGCAAACATTTTTTGTTTTGCTTCAAGCTCAAAGGTGCCAATGTCCTTTGTAGTTCTTTAAATAATGAATTTGTTTTGACGCCTCTATCTCTTGCGATGTACTACTTTGACGAAGATGAGATTATGGAGGATTTTTGCGAAGGAGGTAGCGACTACTTGATGGTGATGTTGGTGATAGACCCGAAGGTTATGACACAAATCCCCTTTTCTTATGAAAGTGACTCTTTTCCTGATTTGCTCAAGCCAGCGTTCAAGAAAAAGCCTGCCACAATAGAATTTTTACATACCTTTGGGTCGAGTATATTAACTACCGCAAAAGCTCTGGTTGAACGTAAGGTGATGGGTGACCACGAGCGTTTATACCTTGACTGTAAAAGTGCAGAGTTGCTTTGTTTAGTTTTTCAAGACCTGTCCTTATTGGAAGCGAATATTCACTTAAACCATTTTTCGCCAAAGGATCTAAAAGCGTTAGAGTCAGCCAAAGACCAAATCGATAGTTCGTTACGGAATGTGCCTTCTATTGCTGATATGGCCAAGGAATTTGAAATCTCTGAGAATCGATTAAAGACTGGCTTTAAATCGCTGTATGGTCAACACGTGCGTGGTTACATCTTGGCGATGCGTATGCAAAAGGCACAACAGCTGTTAATGGGTAAAAGAATTAGTATTGATCGTATTTCCTGGGATCTAGGCTATCAACACACGAGTAGCTTTATCACGGCATTTAAACAGCATACGGGCATGACTCCCAAATTTTACCAGCGCCATCTGAAAGCCCCTGAGTCAACATAGAAGCCCCTTTACGATTCCGCTAAAATAACAATTATTAGTGCTCTGATCAAAGTTTTCTATCTTTAGCCGGTGCTAAAATTTTGGGAAAACAAGGGGTACAACCATATGAAGACACTAAATACTAATCAACACACCTTTTTGGCAGGTATTTTTGCAAGCACACTCTGTGCTAGCAATTTTCTTCAGGCTGCCGTTCTCGATGAGGTTATTGTGACGGCTACTAAGCGAGCTCAGAGCACCCAGGATATCGGAGTTGCAGTGAGCGCTTTTGATGGCGACGATATTAAGTCCCTGAGCCTAGAAACACCGATTGATTTGGCTGCTCAAACGCCGGGCTTGAGTACTACAAATGGTACGTCAGGCGGCACACCTATCTTCGCTATTCGCGGCATAGGTCTTGATGACTTTAATATAAACAATAGCAGCGGTGTTGGCGTTTATGTTGATCAAATTTTCGCCAGTTCTCCTATGTTGCTTGGGTTTCAGCTGATGGATGTGGAGCGCGTGGAAGTGTTGAAAGGCCCGCAGGGGACTCTGTATGGCAAAAATACCACCGGTGGAGCGATTAACTTTGTCACTAACAAGCCTGATGATGAGTTTTCGGCGTCAGTAACAGCGGGTTACAGTCGTTGGGACCGGGAAGATCTTGACGGGCACGTAAATGGAGCAATATCCGACACGATAAACGGACGAGTTGCGTATAGTTATTCGAAACAAAATGATGGCTGGCAATCTGATATTGATAATGATCAAGAATTTGGAAAAGTAGATAAATTCGCCTTAAAGGGTACGCTCTCTTTCGATGTATCAGAAGCAACAAATGTGTTGCTTAGCGCTCACTATGGTGAGGACAAGTCCAAACCCATTTCACCTCAGAACGATGATTCGGAAGCGCGTGCGATAGATACCTTATTTTTGCCGTCAGATCTCGTCGCAGGTGTTCTGGACGTGCCAGCTGATTCGACCAGTGTGCGTGTGGGTAGTCTTGATGTTAGTCGTGATGAGTCAGGTTATGGTGGCGCAATAACCGTAACTCATGACTTTGATAATGCCACTCTCGTATCAATTACTGGCTACGAGAGTTACGATCGAGATGTAATAGACAACTACGATGGTACCTCATTCAATTTTCTGGATTTGGATCAATCGGGAGAGTTGGAGCAATTTTCCCAGGAATTTCGCTTAACGTCGACTGTAGACAGCAACTATAGCTGGATAGTTGGGCTGGGCTACTCGAAGGATGACGTTAACGTTTCAGATGATTTCTTAACATTTGATTCTGTGGGTGCCAATCTGACAACCGCTTATAGTCAAAACAGTACCTCTTGGGGACTGTACTTTCACAATGAATATCAGTTGACTGATATTGTGAAGCTGGTTGGTGGTATTCGTTACTCTAATGACAAACGTGAATTTTCTGGCGGCACTTTTTCTACTGATGGCACCGACTTATTTGGCGCAATTGCTGCATTGGCAGGTGGCGCTCCAATGGCAGGTGATTTGGTGTTGGCACAGGATAGCTCGGTAACAGACAACAACATTTCTGGCAAGATCGGTTTAGATGCTCAGCTTACCGAAGACTTCCTCGTTTATGCCAGCGTTGCAACGAGTTATAAAGCGGGTTTGTTTTATGGTGGTGTTGGTACAACACCAGGAGTACTTGATTATGTTGAGCCGGAAGAAGTCACCGCCTATGAGGCCGGTTTTAAGAACACCTTGCTTGACGGTTCACTGCAGTTAAATGGTGCCGTGTATGCCTACGAGTATGACAATCGCCAGTCGTTAGTCTTGACGGATGACTCTGTTTTATTCCTAGTTGCGACGTTGGCTAATGTGCCTGAATCTACCATTACCGGTGCAGAAATGGATTTTAAGTGGAGACCTACGGATAGCTTAGATATTCAGGGCGGCGTCTCTTATATGGATACCAAAGTAAAGAATACTCTGGTCAATGCTGATGTTCGAGGTCTCAATCTGCTTTCTGCAGTTCCCGCAGGAACAGAGTTAGCGCAAGCGCCGGAATGGAGCTATAACCTTCGTGCTGCTTATTCTTGGGATATTACTAATGACTTAGCTATCAAAACAGGGTTGACCTATAGTTGGGCCGATTCACAATTTGCTGCGTTAGCTGATGCTAATGCTCAGTATGGGCCTATCCGCAGTCTTGGTGCTCGACTTGCAGTAAAGCCTAATGACGGTAATTGGGAAGTTGTTTTTTGGGCCGACAATATTGAAGATAAAGTTTCAGAGACCTACAGTTTTACCAATAATTCTGCTGCGCGTACGGTTTATCGCCAAAAACCAAACAACTATGGCATAAACTTTACGTACAACTTCCAGTAATTCAGGAAGTACATCATGAGCTATTCTGATAATAACAACACCGTAGGCATGAACCCCAACGGTGTTGTTGCTGTAGTTATTGTCTGCTTCGTTGGCATGCTGGGTTTGATGCCTTTGGCTATCTTGCCGCTCTTTGTTGGATCTTTGATTGATGATCTCGGTATAAGTCCAGAGGCGGCGGGGGCTTTGGTTTCTGTCAATCTGCTGGGCAATGCCTTGGGTGTTCTGGTTGTTTCGATACTGTTGCGCTCTGTTGGTCTTCGACAATTTGTGTATGTTGGGGTGCTATTGGCAATAGCTGCTGAACTGGTATCCCTTTACCTGGAGTGTTCCTACGCAATATTTTCATGCATTAGGTTGCTCTCGGGCATTGGTGGTGGCCTCGTGACAGGCGCTGCAGTTAACTGGATTGCGACGCGAGCAAACCCCGATAGGGGTTTTGGTCTTCTTATTTGTAATCAGTTTTTCCTAAGTGCACTACTTTTTTATATCTTGCCCAATACTATTATGCAGTATGGCCTTGAAGCCTTTTATTGGCTGTTTATCGTCACATCCGTGGTGTCGGGCATGGGGTCTTTTTCTCTATTGGCCGATCAACAGAATCTTGAGTCTGAGGTTACCGAACCTGTTGATGACAAAGTTGTAATGGACAAAATATCTATAGGTAAAGCATTGCTTGCTATCGCGTTGTTTGAGATAGCTGCCTCGGGCATCTGGGCTTTTGTCGAACGTATGGGGTTAGATTGGAATCTCACGCTTGAAGCTATTGGCAATGCGCTTTCAATAGGTACTTTGTTTGGTATACCCGGCTCATTGCTTGTTGTCTACCTTGGTATCCGGTGGGGAAGAGGGCTGCCAATACTTTGCGGTGCCATGAGTTGCGTTCTCGGGCTGGCGATATTTCTTAGTGAAATACAAACTTTATGGATATATGTCTTGGGCCTGATTATTTTTAACGCCGCTTGGAGTTTTACCATTCCGTACATTCAGGGTGTGCAGGCTGCACTTGATCCGGAGGGCCGCATAGCTGTTGTTGGTATGTTTGTTGTACTTTTAGCAATAGCTTTAGGTCCTTTTGTATTTGGCTTCTTGATCGGAGATCGAGGTTACAGTATTGCCATTATCTTTGCTTGTGTGTTGCTTGTAGGCTGCCTGCTCTCTATTTTTGACGTTGCCAGAAGGCAAGATCAACACTCTCTCTGACCTCGGTTTTATGAGGACATTGAGCACTTACTGTACAAAATTGGTAAGTTTTTAGGTATATCGTATGAAAATTTTTGTGAGTCCCAAGCATTCATTGCATTGGCTAAAAGTAGAATTTAGCTTAGGTCAGGCAAAGCCCTGTTTTGAAACTCCGTCTCGTGTGGAAGCAGTCATCGATCAGCTGAAGGAACGTCAGTTGGGTAAAATTTCTATGCCAGATAGCTATCCAATTGAACATATAACAAAAATACATTCTTCTGATTACATTGATTTCTTACAAACATGCTGGGCAGAATGGGAACAGGTGGCAGGACCCAATACCGACGCATTGGCTAGCGTGTTTTTTCGACCTGATCAACGCCATAGAAAACCTGATCATATTGAAGGTAAGCTCGGCTATTACTCCGGCGACCTTACTGCAGGATTGGGAAGGGATTCGTGGCAGGCGATTAAATCATCCGCTGATTCAGCGCTTAGTGGTGCAGACTGTATATTACGTGACGAACGTGCAGCTTTTTCATTGTGTCGTCCGGCAGGGCATCACGCGTCAAAAGAGCTAATGGCCGGGTATTGTTACGTCAACAATGCCGCGGTTGCTTCGCAATACCTCAGAGACAACGGCTGTACCAAAGTCGCCATATTGGATATCGATTATCACCATGGCAACGGCACCCAATCGATATTTTATGAACGTGGTGATGTTTTTTGCGTTTCTATTCACGGTGATCCACATTGTGAATACCCTTTTTACTTAGGTTATGCTGACGAACAAGGTGAGGGTAAGGGTGTTGGCTATAATTTGAATCTACCGCTGCCATTGGTTACTACAACCTGGAATGAGTACAGTGTTGCCTTAAATACTAGCATAAAAAAAATCGCTGATTATGCGCCAAATGCTTTGGTTGTATCCTTAGGTGTGGACACCTATGAAGGTGATGCTATTTCTCACTTTAAACTTAAATCTGCCGACTTTTTAGCAATTGGAACAATGCTAGAGGCGATGAAACTGCCCACTCTGTTCGTTTTTGAAGGTGGCTATGGTGGAAACGAGTTGGGTTTGAATACAGTTAATGTCTTGGAAGCCTTTGATAAAGCGGCCAATCATTGAACTGAACTAATCGTCCGGGTATTGTGTGTTGTTCACTGCTATGGCAAGAGCATTTAACTCGATCTTTGGTGGTCACAAAAGGGGCCAAGAGTAATAATTATCGTCTATACGTCACCACTAGCCCCGACATTTAAAAGCAGATACTATAAGAGTTCAGTGATAGGGTATTTCAAGTATTTGCTATATGCATTCTTGGTCTAGTGCGCTCGATTTAACGTTACTTCTAAGCGCTCATTATGATTATTTTTGTATCAATCTTGTCTCTGAGCAACGCACTCAAAGATACAGCGCAGGCTTTTGAAAGATGAAAATGCTATACAAAAAAGTATTTAATATTGCGTCACTTACACTATTTTTGTTAATTGTCAGCGCCTCAACGTTTGCGTCAGATACGAGTAGAATGGAGGCTAAGCGTGACAGCAAACCCATTATGCCTTGAGAGCCGATTAACGCCATATAACCAAATGGGTAGCCAATTAGACAGTCTTGGTTATCACTGGGAATGGCAGTCAGACGACTCATTGCTTGCCCAGACCAAGGTCCTTCCAGGGATTAAATCAATAGAGAATGGTCGTAAGGTTTTTTTAATCAAATTAGTGCCGCTTATCGGGGCTGGCAAGGGGTTAAAGAAAATCCTTCCAGGGGTCTTTGCTTTGGTGATGGTTCAGCCATTCCCGAGCATTTTTTAGATAGCATTTGCGCTATTGGAGCCGAGACTGCCTATGATTTGATGTGGCAGGATGGTGATGTTGCCGTAGTCGACAATCATATTGCTATGCATGGACGTCGTCCTTACGGCGGTGATTCTGTTCGTCGGGTATTAGTGGTTCTGGGGCTTTAGCTACCGAATACTGGTAACTACCTGGATGCGTTAAAAAATGCCATGTCAGCATTCCAGGTGTCGGCCGAGTCTAGGGTCAGTCGTTTTTAGTCGTAGAGCCATCTTCCCTGTCCTAGGGCAAAAAATAATTCATTAGGTTGAAGCTACTGTGCGAATTGCGTTTTTCTGTCTGCGTTATAGAGCTGCCAATTATTTTCTGGTTTCGAGCTAGCCATTCTATTGCTTCTGGCATTCCTCCGTCAAAAAGACAATCTAGAACCTGATTTACACTTAGCACCTTAGGTATTTCAACTGGCATACCAATGTATTTATGTCTTGAAAAGGGAAGGAAAACTAGTGATGATCAAAGCTTACTTCACGCGCAATGGCACCAGCTGATGATTAAACAGATACACTCCTTTTTGATATCCCTACTGATAGCCACATTTTTGGTGGTCACCCACACCACTGCAACCAATCTGATCTGGCTACAAAGCATCGGTATGCCAGTAGATATGGATATTGTTGTGTCAGCGCTGGCCACAGATCTAGTGGGTATGAATTCTAGGGGCGCTTTTCCCGCCATTGGGTTGATCTTTGTCGGCCTATTAATCGCCTTTATTACAGCGCGAATGATAGCCATTTGGAGTTCTATCAAAAAACCCACCCTCTATGCCATGGCCGGAGGTGCCGCACTATTGGCCATCGTCGCCCTAATGCCATTGGCGTTTTACAACTTAGACTTGATTGCAGGCGCTCGCACACTGGGCGGCAAGGTTTATCTTGTTCTCGCTGGCGCGCTTGCCGGGTATTATTTTGGTAGCCATCCACAAAAAGGCAATTCTAATGACGTTAATTAATGTACGAATGATCTGTTTAGCTCTGCTGTTATGTAGCGAGTTTGCAACGAGCAATGATGAAGTATTTGAAATCGAAACCCTGGCCGGTGGGCTAGATTATCCCTGGGCTGTTACCTTTATTTCCGACAATGAAATGTTGGTCACTGAACTGTCCGGAAATTTACGCCGAGTGTCCAATGGCGTACTAAACCCGACGCCCATTGCTGGCGTGCCAGAGGTGCTGTTTGCTGGTCAGGGTGGGTTATCAGAAGTCACACTAGATCCGAGTTTTGCGAATAATGGACTACTTTATCTGTCATTTTCAGCGCCAGCGGTTAATCAGCCAAAACTCAATCAGCTCAATGTGATTCAAGCTCGCCTTGAGGGAAATCGTCTTGTCGATCACAAAACCATTTTTAAATCTGACCCACCACGCAAAACTGCAGCGCACTATGGTGCTCGATTGGGATTTTTAGATGACGGAACATTACTGATTACGTCCGGAGATGGGTTTAATTATCGCGAGCAGGCCCAAGCCCTAGATAACCATTTCGGCAAGATATTGCGTCTTAATACAGACGGCAGTATTCCCCAAGACAACCCCTTTACGAAAAACCCAGATGCACTGCCAGAAATATGGTCTTACGGGCACAGAAATCTTCAAGGGCTTGTGGTTGCGGATGATGGCACGGTCTATGAACACGAACATGGCCCTCAGGGTGGCGACGAGCTTAATCGAGTATTGCCCGGAAAAAATTACGGCTGGCCAGCTATCACCTATGGTGTCGATTATAGCGGTGCCATGATTTCTCCCTTCACTGAGCAGCCAGGGATGGAACAGCCAATAAAGTATTGGGACCCTTCGATCGCGCCCTCGGGGATGATAATGTATCGCGGTGACATGTTTCCCCAATGGCAGGGCAATCTATTGATATCCGCCTTGGTGCCTGGGGATGTGCGGCGCCTTGAGATACAAGGCAAGAAAATTATTATGGAAGAAATTCTGTTTACTCAGTTCGGCAGACTTCGCAACGTTGTGGCTGCTCCAGATGGCAGTTTGATACTGGTTACAGACGGCGAAGACGGCAAGTTGATAAGAGTGAGCGCCAAGAAGTCGGCACCGTAAGGGCCAGTCTTAGACATTGCTGTAATTAGAAAAAAGTAATTGGACTGCTATACAAGTGAGAAGAGTTACTTCGCTTATTAACAGAACCCAATTCGAAAGAGTTGGGTTTTTTTATTGGTTGTTGGATTGATTTGACATGACCTATAGAAAAGCTTGTCAGGCTGATGCTAATTTGAAGACCAATAAAAAGATACTCGCTACCATGGCTGCCAGTTTGGTGGCTCTCCTAATTACAGGCTTTCTCACATTTTCCTGGGTACTGTCGTCCAATATTATGCATCCCTCTTTTGTCTGCAGTGAAGAGCACTTTATATACTGCGGTGACCCCTCTCAGCTAGATCTCTCTTTTGAAGACATATCTTTCTAGTCAGATGACGGCAATGATCTCAGTGGTTGGTATATGCCTGCGGGAGAATCCGCCAAGGCGATTATTTTTGTGCATGGACATGGAGCCGACAGGCGTGAAGGTCTGCGCTGGTTTAAGGCTGTCCATGAGGCGGGATTTAATATCTTGGCTTTTGATTTAAGGAATCAGGGCAAGAGTACTAAGTCTTTTTCGACCATGGGGTATTTTGAAAAGCGGGGCGTTATAGCTGCCTTGGATTATTTACAGCAGCAAAAGAATATTCAAAGTATGGGTATCTTCGGTACGTCGATGGGCCCCGCGACATCGATTATGGCGATGGAGGCCGACCGCCGTATTCGTGCTGGCGTGTTTGAAGCAGAATGGTCAAATTTGAGCGACCTATACGGTGAGATTGTAGAGCAATATGTTGGCTGGCCACGATTTCCCATAGTGCCAATAACAACGTGGATGTTAGAGCAGCGCACAGGGATGGAGATGGAAAAAGTAAATCCTGAAAACATCCTGGCAGGCATTGCGCCTCGGCCGGTATTTATTATTCATTGCTCGGGAGATAACCTGATTAGTTTTTATCATGGTGAGCGAAATTATGCCGCTGCCAATGAACCTAAAGAATTCTGGAAGTCGCCCTGTCAGATACATGCTAGGGCATGGCAGTCAGACCCACAATATATTTAAAATCGGGTGAGCAGTTATTTTGTCAAATATTTATAGTCGCCGAGAAGATAAAACCGAACGAAACCCTATGGATATAATGTTGATGAAACTACATAACAGCCTAAAAATATCGCCCTGCCCAGTCTAGTATTGTGGTCACTTGGGGTGGCCGCAGTTCAGGTAGAGGCGGCTAATGTTCAAACCTCTCAAGTTGAAGCCGCTCAGGTTCAGGTAAGTGCTCTAAACTATGTTGAGGCCAAAACAGCCTTACAGTTCGACAAGTACTTGGTAAGCGCCGGTGGCAAACTTAATGCCTTTGCCCATAGCCGTAAGCTGGTTGGTATTGATAACCGCAGTAGCAAACGCTTGAACCGAGACACGCTCTACAGCGTTGCCATTGTGGATATCAGTCAGGGTGCAAGTATTCGGCTGCCAGAGGCGGGTGATCGTTACATTTCGGTGCAGGTGGTTAATCAAGACGGCTTTACCAATAAGATTTTTCACGGTGCCGGTCGCCATGACTTAACGCTGGCAGAATTTGACACGCCCTATGTGTGGCTTCTCGCTCGCACAGGGGTGCTGGAGAGTATTCCAGGTGACCTGCAGGCAGCTCAGGCCCTGCAAGACCAGATGTCGATTAGCAGCGCTTCCGAGATACCTTATACGCACAGTAACTATGACCCTGTGAGTATGGGGGCTACCACAGCATTGCTGCTAGAGCTCGGCAAGGGTATCAGTGATAACTCAAAAGCGGCAGGCACTAAGGAGCAGGTGAATCCGGTTAAGCAGCTTCTGCTGAGTGCCTTTGGCTTTGGCACCTTACCCGAAATGGAATCTTTACTGCTAACCGTTCAGGCCAATCTGCCCATTCATAAAGGCTACATACTCAATGTGAAAGATGTACCCGTTGATGGCTTCTGGTCCCTAGCCATGTACAACAAAGAGGGTTATTTTAATCAAAAAAAAACTATGACTCTTACGGCTTTGGCGATAGAACTGCTAAGAAGAATGCCGACGGTTCAATTACCCTACATTTCGGGGGAGACCCGAGCAGCATTAACTACATTCGTATCACGGAGGGATGGAACTACGTGGTGAGGATGTATCGACCTAGGGCCGAGTTATTAGAGGACACTTGGACGTTTCCAACATTCGAAGCCATAGAGTTGCCAGACAGCTAAAGGATAGTGAGAAAGCGAAGAGCACAGGGAGAAGGCAAATAGAACATGCTAGCGGAGTATTTTTGCCTATCAAGCCTGTAGGTGGCTTGATAGACAGAGGCACTAATTATTGAGTCAGACTAAAACGTCATTTGCGACACATGATCCGGAATAATTAATTCGCCACCCGTAAGACTGGCTATCTCCTCAACACTGACCCCAGGCGCTCGCTCTCGCAGAATAAACTTTCCATCAGCAATATCCATCAATGCCAAATCAGTCAGTACTCGTTTAATACAGCCTTTACCTGTCAGGGGAAGCGTGCATTCCGCTAGAAGCTTAGAGGCGCCAGACTTAGATGCATGGGTCATGGTAACAATAATATTATCTGCGCCGGCCACTAAGTCCATAGCACCGCCCATGCCTTTAATCAGCTTGCCCGGGATCATGTACGAGGCGATATTACCTTGGCAGTCCACTTCAAAAGCACCTAGTACGGTTAGGTCAACATGGCCGCCGCGAATCATGGCAAAGGATTCTGCCGATGAAAATATAGAGGCACCTGACACCATAGTGACCGTCTGCTTGCCGGCATTAATTAAGTCCGCATCCACCTCTTCATCGAGGGGGAATGGGCCCATGCCCAGTAGGCCATTTTCAGATTGCAGCACTACCTGCATATCGTCGGGAA
>Ga0307998_1001074_pt1 | contig 14887 bp, 21 predicted proteins | sample Davwhametageno37_FD_203147 | JGI IMG/M metagenome (GOLD analysis project Ga0307998, IMG submission 203147) | Marine microbial communities from Davis Island wharf, Antarctic Ocean - #37 | ecosystem: Environmental > Aquatic > Marine > Unclassified | place: Antarctic Ocean: Davis Island wharf... | reverse complement strand
CAGCCTTCTTAACTAGATCTTCTACTGGTCCATACTCACCTTTCTCAAGCAAGTCTGCACTTTGTAAGATAGCACTCTCTAATGCCTTATGTCTACTAAATGTTTCAAACTCATTTAGCAACCAATCATAGTGTGCTTCTTGTAACTCACCTGGATCTTTTAAGTCACTGTGTGTTGCAGCATTGATCATATCAAATGTAGGCAATGCATTATGCTCAGTCACATATTCATTAAGAAAGTTTGCAGGTTCTTGCAAGCGTCTATCAAACGCCATTGGATCAAACACTGCCTGACAGCGCACAAAGCTCTCAGCATCTGTCATCATCATTTCAAGATATACTCGTTGTATATCGTGACCGTAGTCTGTGTTTTGTCTAGTGCTCATTCATTGCCCTTGTTTGGAAGTTCTTCTATTGTAATTATGCTCGGAGTAAAACCAAGCTCCTCGGGTTCGATTTGTTTTTTAGTTACTGCTAAGTATAGCACAGTTATTACGAAAAGTAAAGTGATTAATCGAACCATTTCTTTGCCTTCAATCTAATTTTTAATGCACTGTCTTCTGCTGTATTTGCAATGCTATACAACGTATACAATCTACCATACTTGTCCACAGCATCGCCAATATCATTTATGTCATCATCCCAATCAGGCAAACTCACACTCCAGCCTAGTTCAATTGATTGTTCAACTAATTTTTTGCCTGCACTATCTCTGTCAGGTACTACTATGATTTGCTTTTGCAATCTATTGAGTAGCATTGCTTGTTGATCACTTATCTCTGATCCACCTATTGCACACCCGTCAACGTGTATTGCATCAAGCTGGCCTTCACATAAGATAGCAAAAGACTTACTATATACTTGTTCGTCTAATCCGTATACAAAGCCGGGTTGTACTTCTGTTAAGTACTTAGGTTGCTTATCTGGATTAACACTCCGTCCTGTCCACCCTACTACATTGCCTTCGTAGTAAAACGGAATAATAAGTCTATCACGATAACCTAGACTAGGTGACCAGTAGTAGTTTGTATCATCTACATTTAAATGACGCTCTGCCATATATTCTAGTATAGCCATACTAAACTTTGTAAAGTCTGTAATGTCTACAATCTTAACAGCATCGTCTGGCAACGGAACAGTATTGAATGTAGGTAGTTGTGCTATTTGTGTTCTAGCTACAACTCCTTCATTCTCTCTCATCACTTCAAGTGCCACCTTGTTGATTATATCGTCAGGTGCTCCCATCCATTGTAGGAGTTTACGCAACTTGTGACTAAAGGGTCTGCCCGGTTGCCAGCTTGCTTTGAAGCCACAGTTGAAGCAGTGATAGCTAACACCGCCGTCTGGATTGGAGATCAATCCACCGCGACCTCGAGTGTCTGCACTGTTACCATTGTTATGACAACAGGGCGCATTGAAACTCAGCCATCCACTAGGAGTTTGTTTCCTCTTGGACGGCAAGTATGTCAGAACTGTTTCGTTTACTACACTCATACTATTATTATAGCATTAATCTAGCGATGTGTCAATTGATATTTTAAATAAGTTCAGAACCTTTTGAGCGACCGCTTCTGCCACTATATTCGTTGCCAAACTTTTTATCACCTACTTTGTGTACTAGCCAGTTAAGTGCTTCGTTTGAAAATGCTTTAGCTGTAACAGGAATATTATTTTTCTCCAGTATCAGCATTTTTAATACATTTATAGGCACAAGTTTGTTATCGTACATTTTGCCAATCCAAATACCGTCCCACGGCTTTGGAAGATCTAGTATTTCTTTGTGTACATAACCTTTTTCAATCCAGTTAATAACTTTGTTAACTTCTGGGTGCTTCATACTTATAGGAAGTATACCAGTTTCGATATGAGTAAATCCTTTTACATTTTCTACTTGACCAGCAACACATTGTCCATTAAGTATTTTTTCAATCCATCCAGTAGGCGGTTTAGCACGAGCATACACATCAGCATCTAACCACATCACATAATCACTAGTAGATGTTTTTAAAGCGTGTAGCAGAGTAAACATTTTGAAACTCCAACGTAGTGCCTTTTTATATCTATTGATTTGTTTTTTATCTGTTATAGTTTCTACTTGATGTTGTATATGCTTGTAGTAGTCTTGCCATTCGACACAAGTTTCATTAAAGTCTAATACATTCACTCGCTTGCCAAACTCAGGAGTGTGTCCTTCTGTATAGTAATCGATCTTCCAATCTGAAGGGAAGTTAAGTTCCCAAGTTTTGATAAAGTCTTTACCGTAAAGATTGTATCCGTCAGTATGCAGTGTGGTAACTACGTGAACTTTTGCTGTCATTTTATTCTCCCTAGATATTTATTGCTACGAAGACAAGTTAATAATTTTTAATATATTAATCCGTATGCAATGCACCAAAGTTCTAGGCCAAGCCTATACAATAGTATATACAGCAAAGGTGATATTAAGAGTAAAGCCGCCCAAACGGACGGCTGTTTAAATAGTTCTTTCATTAAAAGTATCTCCTAAAGCCCATCATAGCATTACGGCCTAGTTGGCTGTAACCATTTGGTCTTTGATATGTTTCGTTACTAATATTATATATGCCTGCAAACAACTCCCAGTTATCTTTTTCATATGTTAATTCTGTATCAAAAGTTACAATAGCATCAATATCAATTGTTCGAAACGTTATACTGTCTATGTCTTTGTGCTTACCGTAATAGTTAACATCAAAAGAATAAACTACATCATTTACTAATCTATATAATTTTAAGTTGTTAGTAACCTTTGGGCGTCTTAATTTTTGATCACCATTAGATTGTTCTGCGTTTATAACAGACACACTGTTTACTATGTAGACACCTTTTAGTTCGTAAGTAAGTTTGTTTTCAATACCTTTGGTATAACTTGTGCTAGTGTCGTTTACATAGGACCCGTTATATATTATTGCATTGTCTTCTTCAATTACAAATAATGCAGTGTTTGAAATATTATTTTCATATCCAACTTCGTAGCTTATAGTATCTTCTTCTAGTAGATTAGGATTACCATTAAAGCCGTAGTTGTCTTGTCCGTACATCTCGTACAACGTTGGAACTCTGTACCCTGTTGCTACACTGGCTCTTATACCTTTAACAAAGAGTCCTAGTCTTCCAGTTGTCTTTTCGCCAAAGCCGTCGATACTATCGTATCTTGCTCCGCTAGAAAGAACAACATTTTTCTTAACTACACTGTTTGAATTTAAAAACAATCCTTTGGTAGTACGAGTTTTATCTACGCTACTAGTATACGGATATAAGCCGCCTGTGTTTAATAAAAACTCAGCGTCTATCTTTTCAACTTCTGCACCTACTATAACATCTTCAATTTGCTTTGAAACGTAGGCGGTGTTTACTTTACTATCATATTGTCCTTCTAGAATATCGTCCTTTACATATATTCTATTGTGGGTTGAGTTGTTGACTGTTACTCTAGTAGTGTCGTTATTGTAATCTAATTGCGTGTTCTTCCAGTTCCACTTGCTTGTGTAATTAAGAGTATCACCTTGTGAATCTAAATTTGAATAATTAGTTTCGTCTATGTGTATAAGTCTTAAATTATTGTAATTGTTACTATACAGCAAATTAAGATTTACATTTTTGTTTTCGTATGGATCTGTTTCTTCACCATCAGGATATACACTAATACCATCTGTTTGTTCGCCGTCAACACTAAGAGTATACTCTAAGTTCTTTATGCTTCCGGATAGTTGTGTTTCGGCTAGTACTGAATTGTTACTTCCTAAGGAACTGCCTATGTAGCTTCTGCCTGTTATATCTGATACTAAGTTAACTACACCACCTGCGGCATTTGCTCCAAATAAACTACTCATCGGACCTTTGTATATTTCTACAGAACTTATGCCTGTAAAATTATGTTGTCCTAGATCGTCAGTGCCACCTGGGCTGCTGTGGTCTTTAATGGCAATGCCATTAAGTGCAATAAGGCTTTGATCGCTATCAGCGCCTCTTATGTATAAGGAACTCATTTGTCCTTTTGGTCCGCTGGATAATATATCAATACTTGATACATCTTCTAGCTCATCAACTTCAACTATCTCGTAGGAGTGTGTTAAAGGGGTACGGTCAGCGTATACATAGATCACTTGTTCTAATGCATATGCTGGGGTCATTAAAAAAGCCACACATAGTGCAGCTAGTATTTTATTATTATTTTTCATAAATGTATTATACTACCAAAGTAGTATGTTGTCAACTAGTTTCTAACAAGTATTTTAGATATCTTATCTGCAGGGTCAGCTGTTGCTTTAACACGTAGGTGTACATACACTCCGTTAAAGTTTATAGGCGTAGGTTGTGTTTCACTTCCTGTAAATATTACAGTGTCTATATCAGCCCAATCGGTGCCATTGCCTACTTGACTCTCTAATGTACCTTGTACTACAACATCACCTATATAACTGTCTGTATAAACTACGGCAGTGTGTAATGCATCATTGCCGTTGATTCCTGGTTGTGCATCAAGAATACTTGTATACCAGCCATCAGTATCGTATACTGCGTTAAAGGTAGCACTTGTGCTTTTAATAGCGCCAGGAAAGGCTCCGCTACTTACTTTAATTATACCTGGAGACTCAAACCATTCATTAGCGTATGTTAATACTTTAGTGTCGTCGTAGTCTACTAGGTAAACATTGTAAGAAAGAAATTGATCTTTAATATTTAATAAGTCGTTTTCAGTAATAGTAACACTGAACAAACCTTTTTTAGTATAAGCAGTACTATCGCCTACTTGCAAGTTTACCCCATCGTGTTCGATGACCATCTGCTTGTTTTCATCAAACGCAACAAATTTAGGCGTGTATCTATCTACATCTAAAGGTTTTTGATCTGGATTTAGTAATCTAAATTCTAAGACATTATCAATGCCTTTATACACTTGTAGGGCTCTGCTATACACTGGTTTGTACTCCGTAATGAATCCTGCTTCATTTGCGAGGATGTTAATTCTGTTAGGTGCTAAATATCTTGAAGTTTGCATAAAAGTATTTATCGTCAATTTATCGGAATAGAATGTTACTAAAAGATATAGAAGAAAATTTTCCATTTTTAAGCGTAGTCCAATACGGTGGCAATGAATACGTCGGCATCGTAATTAATCAGGACCAATACGTAACAAGTATGTACGTATACACAGACTTAAAAAGTGAAGATCAAAAAGCAGCACTGCTAGTACTAGGAGAGGCTTGGTGGTGGGAATCTAATCGATTGATTCCTATTAACATCTTTTTACGAAGAGAAATGGACGGCTTTCGTTATGCTATCCAAACTATGAATTCAAAAGATGTTAAAGTAACCATTGGACCGTGCGTAAATTTAAATAATTTATCTATAAAGCGTGTAAAACGTAAAAGTGTACAATTAGTTAAAAAGCCTAAGTCTTAGTAAGTCAACCACTATGTTTGGGCATTTAGCTGCTCACATAATAAATTCATATGCACTACACACGCTGTTGCATAACTCACTGCGTGTGCCTTTTTAAAGTAATAACCTTCCTCAGGTTTCGTCCACACTTCTTGAAAAATCAAATTCCAACTGCTCCCACTCAGGTGTCTCTTTGCTGGTCGAATGATCGCTAGTGTCGCTGCCAATTGCTCTACCGAGTTGGGTTTCAATTGTTTCAATAGTTCGCTGTGCCCGTTTAGATGAAAAACTTTGTCGCTGAAGTCTGTGTGTTCCAGAAGTTGCCATAAGGGTTCTCTTTCCATTAATTGTGTTAAGTGTTCATTATCCCTAACGTCTTTATAGATGCTCACGTTAAGGAAGTCTAGTTTGAAATAGCCACGTTCATCTGCTGCCTTATGTTCAACCGTAGCCAAGTTGTCAATAGGATTGTGCGGAATCTCTGTTGCGTAGACTCCGGTGTTATGCTTCTTGCCTGTGTTTAACTTTGCCACACGATGTTCTAGTTGAGATAAAATAATATCTCTATCTGCAAAGTCAATATCAATATCAGGCATCGTTGTTCTCTCTCATTTTCTCGGCGACTTTAAGTTCATACATTTCTTCCCAGTACTCAAAGTCTTTTCTTGGTAAACGGTTTGCACAGTTTTCCAATATGTCTTTCTTGCGAGTATTATCTGCTCCTCGCTTCCATTCAAACTTTTCTTCCATTGTACGTCCGCAAGCAGGACAAAAATCTCCATTGTTGTCGCACTCAGATATACAAGGAGATATAATTTTATTTAATTTCATAAGTTACTTTCCTTTGCAACATCTTTAACTAGTTGCACATCGTTTGGCAATCTTTTAAATCGCATTGCCCAATGTTGTGGATTAATAACGTGATATACTAGACCTAGTTGTTCATCATTAAATTTAGTTAACATTTCTTTGCCGCTCTTACAGTTTAACAAAATCCAAGGGCTAATTTTACCGTCTCTAATATCCCAAACAGCTTTGTTTAATCCAATATGATTAAAGTAATGATTCCAAGGCGCAGGCTCGTTTTCAGCAGCCCATTCTAACATTGTTTGTATACTACGCTCTAACGCTGTTGTTACATCTTCTTTTAAAATAAACTCTAATGCATATTTCTCATAAAGCTCGTCACGTGCCCAATGATCTAATTTAACGCCGCTGGTTACTACATAGTCAATATATTTTTCAGGATATAGCGGTCGTACATTACTAATAAAGCTACCAAACTTAACAAAGGCATTGTAATAAGGCGATCCAACAAAATCAGTATATGTTTTTTCGTTTTTATTTCCAGCACTTAATTTATAGAATCTTTGAAATGCATATAAGCCGTGTCGAACTCTCTTTTCATCTTTTTGTATCCAGCGCCTTTTCTTCTCACACATATGAGCTGCAAGAGTTTTTTCTCGCATATATCCGTTGCCGCAATACTCACACGTATAAGGTTTCTCAGAGCTTGATTTCAATTTCGTGATCCTTTGCAAGTTCTTTGAGTTCTTTTTTTGTAGATAGTCGAGCAAGTAATTCTACCTCGTCTTGTTTCATATTAGGATGGATTTTTTGTAAAAGTTTTATAGCATTGTTATTACCTTGCTTTTTCTTAAAGCCGATCCATACGTGCTTTCTAATTTCACTTTTAGCATTGTGTGTAGCGCATAGCAAGTGCCACTGTAAGTGCGGATGTTTAGCACCTAGTTCATTCCAGTTTTTATTATACAATTGATTAGTCATCACAACTGCAAGTTCTTGTGCTTCTCTGTTGCCGTCAACTGAACTAGCATACCTATTGAGTAGCCAAAAGTTAACACACTTCTTTTCTTCATCAGCAAGTTCTTTCCACACTGCTTTGGAATTAGTATCCATTGCAGCTAGTACTTCTCTTACTGGAAACGCTTGTTGTTTATATGCCATTGGTCTATATCCTCGGGTGCATTTATCTCTACTCCTTTATAGTATACAGGATTAATCCCGATCTGCCAAGAGTTTTTTAACCATCTGAGCTGTTCAAGTTGCTCAATTCTTTCTTCGTCTGGAACAGGCAAAGTACTATACATTTCAAGTGCATTACGCCTATAACCGTATACGCCTAGGTGCCAACTACCATATCCTGTAATTCCTCTAGCAAACCAAAGTGCGTGTTCACTTGCGTGTACACATTTTACAGTGTTAGGGTCGTCTTGCATTTCTTTAGGCATAGTTGCATACACAGTTGATACAGAATAGTAGTCTAGCAGTGTTTGACACTTGTCAATTAATTCTAAAGTTATATCTGGCATATCGCCTTGTACATTAATAAACTGATTGTATTCATCAAACATACTACTTTTGATTGCTCCTGCGCATCTTTCTGTACCGTTGGTATAGTCATTTGAATCTATATAAACATTACCACCTGCGCTTTGTATGCATTGTGCAATAGTTTTATTATCAGTTAGTACATACGTTGGTATCTTAGACGTAATACAAGCGTCATACACACGTTTTATCATAGGAACACCATCTAACATAGCTAGGGGCTTTCCTGGGAAGCGTGAGCTTGCGTAACGTGCTGGAATTAGTATTGCTGTCTTACTCATCCTACTGCCTTACTAATTGCAACTATGTCTGCTACAACTTTTTCAAAGTCGTCTAAGCGTAACATATTAGGACCATCGCTAGGTGCTATATCAGGATTAGGATGGACTTCAAGGAAAAAAGATTGGATGCCAAGAGCAGCCCCAGCACGAGCCAACCCAGGCACGTAGTCACGGTTACCACCTGAACTAGACCCAAGTCCTCCGGGCTTTTGGACAGAGTGCGTAACATCAAAAACAATAGGGTGTTCATAATTGGCAAGCATATACATAAGACCAGTATAGTCAACGACAAGATTGTTATATCCAAAGCTAGTGCCCCTTTCTGTGATCCAAACTTCTTTAGCGTCTGTACACTTACTTAGTATGCCTTTCATATCCCAAGGAGCAAGGAACTGTCCTTTTTTAATATTAACAATTTTATCTGTGGCACACGCAGCTTGTATTAGATCAGTCTGCCTGCATAAGAACGCAGGGATCTGATATACATCTACTGCGTCTTTAAATTCTCTTTCGATACGCTTTATTTGAACATAGTCGTGTACGTCTGTTAATGTCTTTACTCCGTGGACTTCTTTAAGTAGTTTAAAGTCTTCCATAGTTGCTGCCATACCAACGCCGCGCTTGCCTTGCATACTACTACGATTAGCTTTGTCGTAACTTGCTTTAAAAATATACTCAATGCCGTACTTGTCGCATACTGCTTTACACTTCTGTGCAATATGAGATGATTGTGATAGTGATTCGTGTTGGCACGGTCCTGCTATAATTCTCAATGGTTTCTACCGCCACCAAATACACAAATAAACTTTAAACCAAAGTCAGTGGTGTTATGCACTTTATGAAATACGTTATCTTGGATTAGTACAGTGTCTCCTGCTGTGACATCAAATATGTTATGATCAAGTTCCATTTTTCCACTGCCACTTACAAACATATATACTTCTTCTTGTCCTGCGTGACGATGACCAGTTGTACTTTGCTTGGCTGCTAATAGTGTACTACTTACAACTAAATTGTTTAGTTCTGTATTATCTTTTACAATATAACGATGATCGTCTTTGACAATATCACCACCTATATCCCATTTTTCATATTTCATTTGTGTTCCTTAACTGTATAATAAGTTGTTACAAGTGTGTCTAACAACTTTCGTAAAGTAGGATATTCTAAGCTCAGTTTACATAGCTCTTGCCACTCTGCATAGTTTAACAAGTCACCTTGTGCTCTTGCCACTCCTGCAGGATCGCCGCCTATTATCCAACGATCAATCTCGGGTCTGTCTCGATAACGAGCGTAGACAACACCGTCGCTACGCTCATATATCATTGTTTCTCCAGGTATCAAATTACCCAATTGAAGATCCTGATGTGCGTCTTACAATGTCATCGTGGTTGAACTCTGCCCAATACAACTCAAATGCAACACCATCTTCTAGACCTTCAAACTGATGAATCTTGCCAGGCTTAACTTGTGTAAAGTCTCCGGCTTCGAGAATAGTTTCATCAACTAGTCCTTGATCATCTTGCCATACACGCACAATCATCTTGCCTGACTCAACAAAAAAGCCATTCCATTTAAATTCGTGTGCGTGTTCTGAACACTTGTATCCTGCGTTAAAATTAATACGGTGAAACTCTAATACACCGTTAGCGTGGATGAGCTCTGTGGATCCCCATATTTTACCAGCGCGAATTCCCATTATTTTTTCTCCTTACAATCATTCAATAAGTCATTCAATGCCTTACGTAGTACAGTAACCTCATCCCTTAGCTCATACACTTCTCTAGGTGTCCAATCAGCACCACAGCCACATTCACACTCACCGTATGCTCCACATTCACAACCCTGACCTGCAGTATAGGTATCTAAGTTTATGTCATTCATATTGACCTTTCCTTATAACAAGTTTGTATAATCTATTACTTCACTTTGTCTGCTTATATCTTTAATGAAGTAAGCACACAACGGCTTCTTGCCACTTGTGAGAGGAACACCTAGTAGTTGTCCATTTTTTACTTTTGGAAAATACCATTTTACATCGTTGTAAAAATTTGTAATTTTAATATCTCCAAACTCAAATTTAAAACTACTTAAAGGGTTAAACAAAAATGCTTCAAATCCTCGATCGTTAATTGAAGTTAGCGGTAGTACTTCTAGATCATTTCCACTAGTACTATCGCCAACTGCAATGTGCCAGTCTACTGGCATTGTTATTTCGTGTCCATTAATTTCTAATACCATAGCCGGGGCACTAAATGATTCTAAGAAAATCATTGGCACAAAATAAAAGTCAGGATTTTTAGGATCTGAATTATCTAGTACAGCAAAACGAACTTCTTCTTCAAGTTCGTCAGGTATTTGTCTTAATGGAAACGTTTCGTTATCTAATGTTAATATTTGCATAGTTTTTTAATTCCAGTCTACTTTTTCTATAGTAAAGGGATATTCTGCTTCCTTATAGAATTTTTTACGTTGGGTTAAATGTCTCTTTGCATATTTGCACGTTGAAGTGATATCCCAAATTTGCACAAAGTCTTTGTCTTTTGCTATTCTTACACCTCTACCGATAGACTGTATTACTCGAACAAATGATTTCCCAGGCTCAAGTAAAACCAAGTTGAAAATACGAGGAATATTAAGACCAACAGCAGCAACTCCATAGGTTGCGATAATAACCTCATTAGTTCCTTCTTTAATCGTGTCATAAGTTTCTTTCCTATCTTTAACTTTAACAGCGCCGCTTACGAAGGTACTATCTGGTATAAGTTCTGCAAGCATTTGGCCTGCACTAATTCTGTCCACTAGTATCAAAGTATTACCTGTTTGTGATACTGTGTTCATCATCTTGCCTATGTATTCTAGTCTTGCCTGATTTGTTGTTAAGTATTTTAATTCTGATTGATAGTCGCTGTGCGACTGTACGTCCATTAACTGACATACGTTAACGTGACATTTAGATAGCACACCTTTGTCTTGTAGTTCTTTAGCACTAATCCTTCCAATGACTGGGCCAAGACTAGCGTGAATACTTTCAAACTCAAACTTCTCTTTAGGCACAGTCCCAGTTAGTCCCCAACGTATCGGTGCGTTCTTCAAGTTGCGTGTAAGTAAGTTCTTTAGTACTTCTGCCTTGGCCTGATGTACTTCGTCAACAATAACTGTGCTTACACCATCTAAGAACTCAGCAAGTGATAACACTGCTGAGCCATCCTTAGTTTTCTTATCTAGAATGTTTAGACTCTGCCAAGTACAAATAGTATGTGTGCAGCCTAGCATCTTCCTGTCGCCGAAGTACACACCAACATCAAGCCCACAGTTAACATAGTCTTCTTCAGTTTGTTCAACAAGCGATTTGTTTGGAACAATAATTAGACTGCGACCATATGGCTCAGTTATGTGTGATAGTGTTGCTGTAGTAATTGTCTTACCTGCACCAGTGGCAATCTGTTGTAAGCTCTGTGGATGTTCTAAAAAGTTATTAATAGCTTCTACTTGATAGTCACGTAGAATAATTTCTGTGCCTGCTACAGGATGCCCTTCTGGCCAGCATACACCTTGGTCTGCCCAATAGCGTTCTGTAACAGGTGTAAAGTTTAATTTTATAGGATGTCGTCTATCATCAATATCTACTATTTGTACATTATTTTTTTGTAGCACTTGACTAACAACATCAAGATGATTAACATACCCGGAACCACCAATGCCAAAGAAAGCAACTTTACCATCCCAGCGTCCTAGTTTGTACTGCGGCATATACTTTGCATACGGCACTTCAAACTTAAGAGCATTCGCAAGTTTTCTCCGTACGTCAACCTCTAGCCCTTCTAGCCTAATGTTTACTTCATCTTCAATTATTAGTTTGCACGATGCCATTAAATATTCTCTATATGTTTTCTTTTCCAACTACTGATGTCACTATCATAATGCATAACTAAATCTAACACTTCGATATATGAATCAGCCCTTGCACCATAACTTCTTGCTGTTGACGTTGTTATAGCTGCTACCGGAAACCAATCACTCTTAAGTAATGGCTTTGGAACTTTATTATTACTAATATACACTATTTTTGTGTTGTTGTCAACCTTATTGTTAAGATTATTTGATTTGATATATTGATTAAATTCAACACCTTCATTGTCGTTATCTAATCTAAACAACACACTACAACGTTCGTTTGGTATAATGCCGTTAAACGCTTGATGAAATTGTACTAGCTCGTCGAAACAATTATTTTCAGATAACACTATTACTAACGGAAATCTATATAGTTCAAGGACTACTTCTGCTAAGTTATTAATTGTATATGTTTTTGAATTAATTAATACTTGATTCAGTTTTCTAGTAACAATCTTTTTTGATAATGGTGTTAATGATTTTATACTATTACGTACATCCTCATCATCAAAATGATATAAACCTAGTCTATCTTTTCGATCATAAAAATGATATAAATTATCTAGGGTAGGTTCTCCTACGCTACTAATAGCATATTCTAAACTTTTAGTATGCAGGTTTTTAAGTTTTAAACCATATATACCCGGCACATATTCTTCTCTATTATTTTTCATTTGTTTTAGCTTTTCATAATATGTAAGTAATTCTGGTTGTATTTCAAACCGGTCAACGTCTATAAAGGAGTTAATAACTTCATATACATTGGGCTCAGTTAATTTAAAATAATGAATTTTTGTTTCTTTATTGTAGTGACAATCGTCTGATACTTTTTCTAATCTTGTTAACTTTTCAATTTGAGAAATTAATCTTTTCTGAAATATGAATCTTACACCGATCCATAATTCAGTATCATCAAACGGACTATCTACAATTCTAATCCATCGACTTCGATCAATTGATCTTAATGGCATACGCAGTTGCGACAAGTCGTTAACTTCGCAACCGTGTTCTTCAAGAACAGGTGTGTAATGAATAATTTTATTCTTTGCAAGTTCGCACTGCCTGTCAGTAAACGGAATGCCTTTAACAATCTGTCGTGCAAAGCTGTACACAAGTGAGTAATCACTTGAATCTAGTTTTAATTCACTAAGGGTTTCGATATAATCTTCTACTGTAAACATATGTACAGTATACGCTAGTTTAGCTTAGGTGTCAAGCTCTTTAATGGTAGTCCTTGTGCTATTTCTTCAATGGTATATTCTGTATGTGCATAGTCGTTGAGCCATTGTGTTCTATCTGGCATTATTGGATTTTCAATATCGTGTAAGAAGTCTATATCATTAGCAACGTCATACGCTAACGAGCTGGTGCCTACAAACGCTGGAATGCCGTTAATGATACTATGCACACCCGGGTTGCTACTGTAGCTTACAGTGGCCCATATGTCATTAAAGTCCATATCATAATCATCATAGGATCCTGATATCTTTCTGGGTTGTTGTCGGTGAACATTTTTAAATTCCTTTTCTATATTTGGTAGCGGGCAACGAGGATGTGGTCTAAACAATATAGGACGGTTAGTATGTGTTCTAATGTCATCTATTGTCCTTGTCACCCAGTTGCTCATACTTGGCATACCTTGCCACTGTAAACTTTGGTCGTGTTGTCCACATACTAGAATAAAATTGCCGTTGGATCTCCAAGGCTCACAAACCAGTCCCAAGTGACTAGCACGATTCCCGTCATTGTTTTGCTCACCAAAGTAAGCAGTTCTGTTGATTCCATTTAATCCTACCTTCCAAGTTGTGCCGCGTTTGATGCCGCCAACTTCTAATACTATAACAGGCTTATTTAATAATCTGTTTTGTTCCCATACATCTTTGTTCTTTGACATTCGTCCGCTCCAAAGAACACTCCATATGACAGCAATATCGTAGTTATCGTAGTGACCCATAACCCTATAAGGTTCATTATATATTACAGTGTGCCCAGCATCTATTATACTTTTAGCAAATGCTTCAAATATAGGGTTACTGTTTAGTGCGCCAAATTCAGTATAGAGACAGAAAATCATTGGTTAAATACTCCTAGTAATACTATTTAACAAGAGGAACACAATGTCAGCAATAACAGTGGTTACAACATTTCACCCAGCAGGATTATCAAAATACGGTCAGCGATTCTTAGATAGTTTTGCTGCAAGAGTCGACAAGCGCATTAAGTTATTAGTGTATGCAGAAAACTGTAAGCCTATTAATCCTGATCCAAGTCGCATTGAAATACTAGATGCTAAAGAAGTATTACCTAAACTAAATCAATTTAAGGCAACGTGGGGACACGTGCCTAAAGCCAACGGTGACGTTAGCAATGAACCACAGCGCCACACACGTCGCGACTGGGATAAGAAGTTTAAGTGGGACGCAGTAAGGTTTGCTAATAAGACTTATGCTGTGTATGACGCTTGTACACGCTCTAAGGACTGGTGTGTGTGGATGGATGCAGATACATTTGTACATTCAAATTGGACATATGAACAGTTTAAAGAACTGTTACCAGAGACAGCATACATTACATATGTTGGCAGAGGCAAAGGATCACAGACGTGGCCTGAGTGTGGCTTTTACGGAATGAATTTAAATCATCCTGTGTGTCACGAGTTCCTTAAAGAGTTTGAACGTATGTATGAAGATGCAGAAAACGGAATGTTCTTGTTAACCGAATGGCACGACAGTTATATCTTTGGTGAGGTACTAAAGATGTTTAATCAGTTTCCGTCACACGATTACTCAGCAGATATGTACTTGCGAGAAGCCAAGTCAGGCGGTGGCGGGCACCCGTTGATTAACGGTCCGTTAGGTAAATGGATTGATCATATGAAGGGTGGTCGTAAGGATAAAGGCAAAAGTGATAAGAAAGATATTATGGTTAATCGTACAGAGGATTATTGGAAATGAA
>Ga0307998_1001073_pt1 | contig 14891 bp, 16 predicted proteins | sample Davwhametageno37_FD_203147 | JGI IMG/M metagenome (GOLD analysis project Ga0307998, IMG submission 203147) | Marine microbial communities from Davis Island wharf, Antarctic Ocean - #37 | ecosystem: Environmental > Aquatic > Marine > Unclassified | place: Antarctic Ocean: Davis Island wharf... | reverse complement strand
GCCAAAAACGTAGATTAATGACGATGAAAATAGGAGTGATAGGAATGAGCGAAGGAAATGGACACCCATATTCTTGGTCGGCTATTTTTAATGGGTATTCTAAAGAACACATGAAAGACTGTCCCTTCCCAGTTATTTTAGATTATTTGGCCAAACAATCTTTCCCTTCAGACTCTATTAAGGGGGCTAAAGTGACACATGTTTGGTGTCAGAATAATGATCTATCTCAATCGATTGCAAAAGCATCTAACATAGATAATGTCGTAGATGATATGACAGACATGATTGGTCAAGTAGATGCAATCCTCTTAGCTCGTGATGATTCCGAGAATCATTATGAAATGAGTAAACCATTCATCGAAGCCGGTTTACCTATCTTTATTGACAAGCCAATTACAACTTCGTTAAAAGAACTCGAAAAAATTTGGTCACTAGAACAATATGAAGGCCAAATATTCACATGTAGCTCGATACTCTTTGCTAAAGAGTTTTCACTATCAAGGAAGAATTTGGAAAATGAAATAGGAAAAATAAAATTTGCAGAAGCAACTATTCCTAAAAGTTGGGAGAAATATGCTGTACACATAATAGAACCATTACTAAATATATTGGGGTCTTCCGAAGTAGTAGAAAGTGTGAAAAATACTGGAAACGGAAAAGAAATAAATTTAACAACGGTTAAATTTCAATCAGATATATACGCATTACTTAAAGTTCTAGGAACAACTTCATGTCCTTTAAGAATTACATTTTATGGAGAGAAGAGTTATAAAGAACTAAATTTTTCAGATAGCTTCTATGCTTTTAAAAAATCTTTGGAGGTTTTTATTGAGCAAATTCATTTAAAGAAGAGACTAATCTCTAAAAAAGACACCAGAAGAGTGATAGAAATCATTGAAAAAGGATATATAAAATGAAGTTAGGAATAATAGGGTTAGGGTCAATAGGAAGAAGGCATGTTCGAGCCTTAAGCTCTTGTGGTATTCATGATATTGTAGCGTACAGAACAGGAAAAGGGACATTACAAGATTTAGATGCGGACCTTCACTTTGTTAAAAATGTAACAAATTTTGAGGATTTTAAAAAGGAAAAATTAGATGGAGTATTAATTTCAAACCCAACCAGCGAACATATTACTACACTTAAAAAAGTAATTGATCTTAATGTCCCAATCTTTATAGAAAAACCACTAAGTCATTCTTTAAATGAGGTAAGCACAATAAATCAAAGCAACAACATTATAGTCGGATATTGTTTTCGTTTTAGTCCAACCATCGCTTTTCTTAAAAAAGAATTACGTCCATTAATTGGGCCATTAGTTAAAGCCTCATTTAAAAGAAGCTTCTACTTACCGAAATGGCATCCGTATGCAGATTATAGAAAAGAATATACTGCTTTAAAAAGCTTAGGAGGAGGAGTTTTAAAAACACTCTCTCATGAAATTGATCTAATGTTGTTTTTATTTGAAGAAAAAGTGATTCAGGTTTCTGGATATGCAGAAAAACTATCTTTCCTAGAAATTGATACTGATGATGTCGCTTTTTTTTCATGCAAGTTAAAGTCAGGTGCTAGAGTAAACTTTGAATTAGATTTCTTAAGTCCTTCAAATATTAATCGAGCTGAATTTTATGGTGAAAATGGCGTATTAAGATACGATTTTCCCAGTAAAAATATTGATTTTGAAGGCTATGATTCTACAACGCAGAAATGGAATATAGAGGAAGAAGATGTTGATAAAATGTATGTCGAACAAATGCAAGATTTTATTACTTTTATCAAAACAGGATTTTCTCGAAACACATCATTACTTGAAGCTATAGAAAGCATGAGAATAATTAATGAAATTGAATAAATATGAAAGTAGGATTCTTAATTACTGCGAGATTAAAATCAACACGATTACCTAACAAACTATTGAAAAAAGTTCAAGGAGAAAACTTCATGACATTAATGATAAAAAGACTCAAATTATCAAACGAATTATCAGAAATAGTAGTTTGCACCTCTCAAAACCCTCAAGACGACCCCTTGGAAGAAATTGCAAGAACCCAAGGAGTTAAATGCTTTAGAGGAAGTGAAGAAGATGTTATGCTTAGACTTTATGAAGCTGCAAAAAAGTACAACCTTGATTACGTTATTAACATGACCGCAGATTGTCCATTGTTACCCTATGAATTAATCCCTGAAATGATCGTTTATTACAAAAAAACGGGAGCAGATTTGATAAAATGCCATGATTTACCCGTAGGGATATACCTGTCGGGCATTAAAATAGCTGCCATGGAGAAAGTAATAGAAATCAAAGCAACTGGCTTTTCAGAATATTGGCTTTATTATTTTTTAAAGACAGATTTATTTAATGTAAAATCCCTACCAATAAAAAACTCACTTAAAAGGAATAACTATAGAATAGTCCTAGATTACCTTGAGGATTATGATTTTTTAGTTGAATTATATAAGGGATTGGGGAAAGATGCTTACAAGGCAAAAACAGATAAGATAATCTCCTTTTTAGATAACAATTCACATCTAGCTGATATCAACAAAGCGTGCAATAAAAAAGGAGAATTAAGAACCAAAGAGGATGCTACATCTCAAGTAATATTAAAAGACGGAACAATAATTAAATAAACAATGTGTATGTATTTTTATACCGAAACAGCCTTTCATCATCAAGGCGAAATGAAATTTATGAAGGAGCTAATTTTAGCCTCTTTCGAGACTGGTGCTAAAGGAGTTAAATTTCAGGTTTTACTTGATTACGATTCATTCATTTCAAAAAAACACTCCAACTACGATATATTTAAAACAGGCTTATTTTCGCTTAAAGAATGGGAAGAAATATTTAGTTACACTAACAGTTTAGGTCTTGAGATTGTATTTATGCCAATTTGTACTCAATCTTTCACATTATATACTAAAATGGCATCAATGATAAATTATATTGATATACATTCGATAAGTTGGTACGATAAAGAAGTCCTTGCTCTAGTGAAAGAAACAAAAAAACCAATTATTTTAGGTATTGGAGGAAGAACAACAGCAGAGATTGAGGATAAACTGACTTACTTTGAATACCAATTAAAAGTTTTAATGGTCGGATTCCAAGCGTTTCCATCAAAAATAGAGGACTTACGATTAGGAAAGATTAAATGTCTAAAAGATAAATATGCACATTTATCAATAGGTTATGCTGATCATTCTTCTTTTGAAGAAGATTTTTGTATCTCTAGTAATGAATGGGCTTATTTTTTAGGTGCAAGGTATTTTGAAAAACACATTACAACGAAAGAAGGCGAAGATAGATGGGATTTTCAATCTGCAATTTCGAAAGAAAAATGTACGGAATTGGTGAATCGATTAAACTTCATCAATAATCAAGTTATGAGATACTCCAATGAAGAATTTGATGTTATAGAAGGGAAAGAATTGGTATATAGAAATCGTCAAAAAATCTGTGTTGCAAGAGTTGACATTTCAAAAGGAACTGTTATAACGAATGATCATATATCACGAAAAATGATTGACAATGTTGACCTTGGAGAAGTAGACAGTTCTAAATTGTTGGGAAAAAAAACAATTAAGGATTTTGAGGAAGGAGAAGCTTTCGAAATTTACCCGCTCTAATTATGCAATCATACCAATGTTTAAATACTCAAGTTTTTAAAAAGGGACAATACTCAATTGCCCCAATTCGCAATCAAGATAAGTTGAAAATAATGAAATGGCGCAACGAGCAAGTCTATCATTTGCGTCAAAATAAAATTTTAACAGAAGTTGACCAAACTCATTATTTTGAACATACTGTAGCCGATTTATTCAATCAAGAACAACCGAATCAACTCTTGTTTTCATATTTAAAAGAAGATAAATGTATTGGATATGGAGGATTAGTTCACATTAATTGGATAGATAAAAATGCTGAGATTTCATTTATAATGAAAACAGTATTAGAAGAAACATCATTTGAATTCCATTGGAGCACTTATTTAGGGCTTATAGAAGAGTTAGCATTTGACGAATTAGGTCTTCATAAAATATTTATTTATGCATTTGATTTGAGGCCCCATTTATATGAGGCACTAGAAAAAAATGGTTACATACATGGCGCAACATTAAAAGAGCATTGCCTTTTTAATGGTAAATTTATTGACGTAATAATCCACGAAAAAATTAAAAAATGAAAGTAGGGCTATTAGTTAGTGTAGGTTTAGGCTTAGATACGTTGGTAAAAGTAAATGAATCTTATCAAGTTAGTTGTGTATTTACAGATCGCAACTCTTTAGAAATTATTTCGTTTTGTGAGACCAACCAATTGCCGATTTTCATTGGTAACCCTAGAGGGTCGAAAGGTTTTCGTTTTGCTAAAAATCATGAAATAGAAGTATTAGTATCCGTTAATTATTTGTTTTTAATTGAAGATGATTTAATTGACTATCCAAGTATAACTACATTTAACTTACATGGATCTTTATTGCCTAAATATAGAGGGCGAACACCGCATGTTTGGGCTATAATTAACAATGAAAAAGAGACCGGTATAACAGCTCATCAAATAAATAAAGGATGTGATACTGGAGGGATAATTGAGCAATTAAAAATTACGATTAACCCTGAAGATACTGGAGCTGATATTTTAGAGAAGTATAAAAAAAATTACTTTCCATTAGTAAAACGTGTTTTAGACAAAATTGAAAGTGATAACCTTGTAGTGACGGAGCAGAATAATGGAGAAGCCACCTATTTTGGTAAAAGAACACCCGATGATGGTGAAATAAATTGGGATTGGACAAAAGAAAGGATAAACAACTGGATTAGAGCTCAAGCTTCTCCTTATCCAGGTGCATTTTTTCATTATAAGAATGAAAAGGTTATTATTGATAAAATAAAGTATTCAAGTTTTGGATATGATTATGCCGATGAAAATGGTAAAATACTAGCGACAAGCCCGAAGGTCCTGATAAAAACACCTAATGGTGCAATATCATTAGAGATCATTAGAAATAAAGAGAATACTTTTTTTGAATAAGAAATAGTTGTAACAATGAAAATAGGAAATAAAGAAATATCACTAAACTCAACATGTTTTATTATTGCAGAACTTTCTGCAAATCATAAAGGTGATATTGAGGTTGCAAAAGAAACAATTAAAGCTGCAAAAAGAGCTGGTGCAGATTGCATTAAATTACAGACGTATACTGCTGACACAATTACATTAGATTGTGATAGAGAGGATTTTAAAATTGCACAAGGAACCGTTTGGGATGGACAATCTTTTTATGAACTTTATGAAGAAGCCCATACGCCATGGGAATGGCATCAAGAACTTTTTGATGTGGCCAAGGAAGAAGGGTTGATAATCTTTTCATCTCCTTTCGATTTTTCTGCAGTTGATTTCCTTGAAAACCTTAATGTGCCTGCATATAAAATTGCCTCTTTTGAAATTACTGACACCCCTTTGATAGAATACGTTGCCTCTAAAGGAAAACCTGTGATTATTTCTACTGGAATTGCAAGTGTAGAAGATATTGAATTGGCTCTAGAATCTTGTAAAAAAGCAGGTAATGATGAAGTAATTATTCTGAAGTGCACTTCTGCATATCCAGCACATCCTGAAGATGCTAATCTGTTAACAATACCAGATATTTCTAATAAATTTAATGTTGTATCAGGATTATCTGATCACACTTTAGGAATTGAAGCGCCTGTTGTTGCAGTTGCTATGGGTGCAAAAGTAATTGAGAAGCATTTTATCTTAGACAAAGCTATTGGCGGACCTGATGCTCATTTTTCATTAGATGAATCGGAATTTTCTGAAATGGTAAAAGCAGTAAGAAAAGCTGAGCAAATGATGGGTGTTGTTGACTATGAAATGACAGAGAAGAAAAAGAAAAGGAGAGAGTTTTCTAGGTCACTTTATGTAGCTGAAAACATAAAAAAAGGAGAAATTATTACTGAAAAAAATGTACGTTCTGTCAGACCAGGTTTTGGTTTGCATCCTAAACATCTAAAGGAAGTTTTAGGAAAAAAGGTTATGTTTGATTTAGAAAAAGGAACGCCTTTTTCATTAGAACATTTGAAGAGGAAAACAACATAAAGATGGAGAAACAGAAAATTCTATTAGTTTGGGGCTACCATCGACAAGCATGGGTTAAAATATTTGAGGAGTTAACTGATGATTTTTATTTCACCTATTTATTTTATTCATTTCCTGAACAAGAAACAGAATCTTTTACAAATTGCAATAAAATTTATTGGTCTCATTTTAGATCTGCTCAACATCTTTTAGAAGAAGTACAACCAAGCAAAGTTGTTTTCATGAGTGCTGAGGCACCTCATACAATGTCTTTAAACTGGTTATGTAAAAAGCAAGAGATTGAAACCATTACATTTCAACATGGGCTGTTCCATAATTTAAACCTGTACATAAAATTACAAGAAGGTCAAATAAAAGCAAATAAAAAGAACAAGCTCATTCTCACCGCAGAAGCTTCATTAATTAAACATAATATTTTTAAACATCAGTTATTGTTTTTGTTCTTTACAACAAAGTTTGTAGCCTTCAACCTTTACTGGTATATATTAAAGCAAAAATTTTTAGAGAGGAAATTTACTAATACAGAGGCCCTAAGTCTTAATAAAAGCAAATTTAGATTAACAAGTAAATACATTGTTTATTCAAAAGGAACGTCTCAAATTTATAAAGAAAGAGATGGGGTTACCACTCAACAGTTAATAGAAATTGGAAGTCCAGAATTCCAATCATTTGTGAATTATGCATCACAGAACCAAATACAAGAAAAAGCATATTTTTTATTGATAGACCAACCCTTCTCAGAAATTAAAGATTTTAATTCTTCGGGTTTCGGTATTAGTAAAAAGCAAACAAATGAGTTTTATTTAAAATTGAATTCATTTGCATTACTTCATAACTGTCGATTAAAAATCAAACTACACCCTTATAGTTACGAAAGTGACTTTTTTATAAAACATGCTAACATCGATTACATTAAGGATACTGAAATTAAAGAACTGGTAATGAACTCAAAAGGTGTTTTCGGATTTTTCTCTAGTTTGATAATCCCAGCAATATTCTATAAAAAAGTAGTGCTTTTTGAAATCTGGGAAGAGTCTGATTTTACAACTTATCTTAAAAAAAGTAGCCTTGTTTCAATGAAAGATTATTTCAATTTTGAGCTTCAAGAAAATACTTTTCAAGAAATAAATAAAAACCCAAATGATCTGGAAAACTTCATTAAACATTTCATTACCAGCATAGATGCTGATGCGGTTGAGCTACTCAAAAAAGAATTAGATGAATCAACATAAACTAATAAAGTCCTCTTTTATTTATGTTGTTCTAGGTTTTTTACCCTTAGCGATCAATTTTTTTGTGGCTCCAATTTATACTTCTTATTTACCTTTAGGTGAATATTCTAAAATAGCATTAGCCAATTTAGTCTCAGGAGGGTTAATTATCTTCTTAGGCTTAGGTATAGATAAAGCCTTTTCTCGGTTTTACTATTATTGTTATAAAAAAAAGATTTTATTAGATGCCCTACTTACCACAACGCTTATTTCTGTCATATCCATATCGTTAGTGATTTATGTGTTGGGGCATTATTCAGGTGATTTAGTATTTAAATATCTCTTTACAAATGATGAATTCACTTTCTTCCCTTATGGCGAATTAATATTTGGAAATACGTTTTTTGTGGTTCTAAATAGTCTTATTTTTTCTTATTATCGGAACAATGAAGATCCTATAAAATACTCTATATTTTCTATCAGTTTTTTCCTGTTTAATCTTATTGGAACACTTTTGTTTATTTATCTTGAAAGTACGGCTTACATGGCTTTATTGGGAAGATTTATAGGTGGTGGTGTTATTACTCTTATTTCTTTATCATATCTCCTTTTTCGAAGAAAAATAGTTTTAAGGACAAAGATTCTGAAACCTATGCTGAAGTACTGCCTCCCTCTAATTCCCTATACCTTAATACTGTTTGCTTATGAAAATTTAGATAAAATTATTATAGAACGATTTTTTCCTACTGAAACTTTAGGAGTGTATCATTTTGCTTTTTTGTTAGCCTCAGTTGTTTCTGTTTTACTATATGCCGTATTTAATGCAGTTGCTCCAAGAATATATAAACTGTTTAGCGAAGAAACGAAAGAAGCCCAGGAGGAAGTTAGGCTCATTAACCGGATGTTCCATATTATTATTACGCTTACGGTTACTTTAGGGATAGCGTTAGTAAACCCATTTATACGTATAGTGATTGATGAAAAATATTGGACAATATTCACCTATGGCGCTTTACTGTTCCTAATTTATATCCCACAAGTTTTTTACGTATTATACAGTGTTTCCATTTTTTACTACAACCATACAAAATATTTACCTTTTATTAGCTTAGTCTCCTTTTCAATAGGTTTAGGTGTTAATTTTATTTTTCTTTCAAGCTTTGGAATTTATGCCGTTATATTAGGCCTTTTTTGCAGCAAACTCTCTCAAGTAATTATGACCGTTCTCCTTTTGAGAAAATTGAAAATAAATACAATATTTCATAAAGATTCCATAACTTCAATGTACTTAAGCACATTGATACTTATTCCTTTTGCAGTAATATTTATACTTAATATAATCTATAAATTCGCTCCGTTTTCTTTAATTAACTTAATGCCACTAATTGTATTTTTAATCTACTTTTTTGTTAACGGCTTACATTTAAAGTTTATTCAGTTTTTAAAAAAAATAGTGGAATCATAAGGATAAGAGAAATGAACTTATTTCAAAAAATAAATAGCCGAAAAATTAAATACTTTTGAAAAAAGAAAGAAGTCTTAAACCGAAAGAGTTTAGTTAAAAGAACAATTAATTTCTAAATGAAGAAAAAAATTACTCATATTTTGTATAGTGGCCTCGGAGGCCATGGAAGTGTTGTTTATTCTCTTATAGATGGAGATAAAAATAAGCAGTTAACCCATCATTTAATGTTTTATGGAATCGAGTCTTTAACTGAAGATTATAGAGATAAAAATATACAGGGAGCTCTTAGATATGATTTTATTCATAAGAAGAAAGGTATTGATGTTATTTCATTATTAAAAGTATACAAAGCACTTAAAAAAGAAAAACCAGATATAATACTTTTACATAGTATGAGCTTAATTATAGTCTCATGGGCTTATTCTCTATTAAACAATTCTAACTTAATTTGTGTTGAACATACTCCAAATGAAGTGAAAACTGGTTTTGAATGGCTTTGGACAAGATTATCTGTTTTGCTTAGTAGTAAAATTGTTTACTTATCGGAAATTTATAAAGAGGAAATAAAACAAAAACTTGGAAGTTTATTTGAGAAAAAAAAATATGTAGTTAACAATGGAATTAACATAGAGCAATACACTTGTCCAAAAAGAGAGATGTATAAAGAAAAAATAAATTTAATTATGACTGGAAGATTTTCTGAGCAAAAAGATCAAAAAACGATCATAAGAGCGTTGAAAATTCTTGAAAAAGAAAAAATTCAATTATATTTAGCAGGCACTGGAGATAATTTTGTTGAAGCAAAAAAAATGGTAAAAGAGATGAGACTACAAGATAAGGTTCATTTTTTAGGTTACCTTAATGAAAAAGAAATAATAAAATATTTAGGAAAAAGTGACATCTATATTCAATCATCTTTTGGTGAAACAATGAGCACTTCTATAATTCAGGGTATGGCATCAGGGTTGCCAATACTAGCGACAGATATAAAAGGGATTAAGCATATGGTGAACAATGATACAGGATTATTTTTTCAACCTAAAGATGCAAAACATCTATCAGAATTAATTATGAAATTATACACTGATAATAATTTAAGGATCAAATTAGGAGAGAATGGTAGATCATACGCAATTGAGCGATTTTCTAATGTAAAAATGTTTAACAACTATTATTCAATAATACGATGAAAGAGTTAATCAAAAATATCTTTAGCAATAATCCAATTTTAAGGAAAAATAAATTTTACTACTACGTACAAAGATACAGACAGTATAAGCAGTATAAAATAGATTATTCTAAAACCACTCACCCAGAGATTTTAGATATACTTCAGGAAGACGGTATCTATATCATTGGAAATTTTATTGACAAGGTAACTTGTGATAAAATCAAAGACGAACTTTCTTGTGACGTTAATGATGCCATGCAATTTAATTATAAAAACTGGCGTAAAGATAGCGGCCATTACCTGTATCAAAAATCTAAAAAAGGATATCAAAGAGCAAGTGATAATTCATGTAGAATACTCAATGTTGATAAACTATCAGTAACGGCTAAAAGCCATTTTTTTTCTAATAGTTTAATAAAAGAAATAGCTCAAGCCTATATCTCTAAAAAAGCACATTGCTACAGAAAAGAATTAGATTATAAGGTAGAGCAGAAAGAAGACATAGACTTAAGGGCTGACAACCCACACTTCGATGATTGGAGACATCGTTTTAAGGCTTTCTTATACCTAACTGATGTTTCAGAAGACAACGCTCCATTTGTATACTACAAAGGAAGCCATGAACAGGTTGATTGGAAAAAACCACATCACTTAGAGTTTGAATTAAAAAAAACAGAGGGGAGATATGGACATTTTAATCAAAAAGAATTCGATAAAACCGCAGAAGCTAATGGATACGAAGAATTAATTTGCACAGGAAAAGCAGGCACATTGATTTTAGCTGATTTTAGAGGGATTCATAAAGGAACACCAATTAAATCAGGTAAAAGAATTTTATTAAATAGCACTTGGGGAATTTAAAATGAAAATATTACATACATCGAAAATTATTGGGATTGCAGGGTCAGAAAATTATTTACTAAACATTCTACCTGAGTTAGTTAATAAAAATGTTGAAATAGAATTCCTATCTCTTGTACCTTTATCTAGTAAAGGGAGTGAAGTTGTTTTCAACAACAAACTAATTGAAAACAATGTAAAAGTTCATACCGTTTATTATACTAAATCTACCATTTTCAGCCTTAAAAAAATTAAAAAAAAGATTGAAGATATTAATCCAGATATAATCCACTCTCATCTTATACATGCCGATTTTACGATGGCTATGGTAAAGAAATATTTTTTACCTAAAATTAAGTTGGTATCTACAAAACACGGTTATGAAGAATCTTATAATAATCAATATGGCTTTGACCCTTCACACAGGAAAAAGGATAAGTACTGGAGAATAGCTTCATTTAGTGAAAAGCAAGTAAATAAGTCGTTTGCTATATCCAAAGGATTACAAAATTTATATGTTGGATTAGGTATTTGTAAAAAAGATAAATTAAACTTAATTTATTATGGCTTTAATTTTAATCAACATAAAAAACTTATCGTTAATAAAAAACTAAAGGAATCTGACAATCAACTGGTAATGGTTGGCAGATTGACCGGTTTTAAAGGCCATCGACATGCTATTGAAGCTGCCCACTATCTTAATAAAAAAGGAATTGACTTTAAATTGTTAATTGTAGGTAGTGGACCGTTGCAAAAGGAGTTGGAATTACAAATAACTGAACTAAACCTCTCCAATAAAGTAATTTTAAAAGGCTATCAATCCAATGGCGCAGAATACATGGCTTCATCAGATATAGTATTAGTTCCTTCAATCGCAGAAGGTTTTGGAGTGGTTATATTAGAAGCAATGGCAGTAAAAAAACCAATAATTGCTTTTAACGTATCATCTTTAAATGAACACATCGTTAATGAAGAATCTGGAATTTTAATTGAACCTTATGATACAATTAAATTTGCTGAAAAAATTGAAGAACTTTTAAATGACAGAAAACTTTGCCAACAATTTACTCAAAAAGCAACTGTGAAACTAGACGAATATTATAACTTAGATCGTATGGTCAATGAGACTCTTCAATTTTATTTTTCTTGCTGATGTAATCAATAAAATACGCAACTAAAAAATAAAAGAATGGTAAACAAGGTATTTTATACCTTGCTAAAGCTCCGTAGTTGTATGAAGTTAATCCAACTATAAGACCAAAAGAAGCACAAAATGTAAAAGATAAAATAAGTATGTGATTTTTTAAGATAAGCTTTACAATTGATAACCTTAATTTTATTAAAATATAAATAGAGAGTAATAACAGAATAAAAGACTCTAAGGCCGTTAAGGCCATCGCTGGATTTCTAATTTCCCATAATTTAGGGCCATAGAAAGTAACTCCTAAAGCTGCAGGCCATTTCTTTAAGATTCCAGTTGGAGTTAAATCTATTTTACCTAAAGAATAGTATGATCCACCCAAAGTTTCATGCCATCCTTGAAATCCTTTTATTCTAGATTCCAATTGATCTATTTGTAATTTTTCAGATGAATTAACAAGCACGAAAGAACTACCTACCCCAATTGCAATCAGAACAAACAGAATCAATGGAGCTAATATTATTCTTGCAACAAAATTATTTATTTTGTTCTTATAAAAAATATAGATTGAAATCAAAAAGCATGGCAAGAAACAAGTTATAATATATGATTTTAAAAAAAATGAAACGTACATCATTGTTAAAATAATGACAACTGTTAAAACCTTTCTTTTGTTTTTAAAGAAAAAATTAGACATAACATAAACTAATACACCTAGACTTGTATAAGTAATGTTATCTTTTAATATAGAACTGCTCCAGAATAGTACTGAGGGAATAAACAATATAAATAAAGCTAATAATCTCTCGCTAATTTTGATATTACTCAGAAAAAATTTAAAAAAGGACCAACTCCCTAAATAAGAAACTACTGAAAAAATAATTGTAGTTGCCCAAAATTTTTGAAATCCTAATAATGCAATAAAGGAAACAATTTTCACCATAAACCATTCTTCATCAGCATGTGAAAATGATATTTGACTGGCTAACCTCTCGTAATCACCAACAGCAAACTCTCTTGAATTAAATAAAACTTTAAAATAATCCGATGGATTACTAAAAAAAAAATCAGATAAGACTATCCCGTCCTTAAAGTATCTAAACGTATCACCAAAACCATAATACTGTGTATAGACAATAGCAAAAAATAATCCCCCAACGATTTTAGCAAGTAGTCCCTTTGTGTACCATTTATACTCTGGATTATCCTTTATCTTTACTCTTTGATAAAAGTAAGCAAATGAAATAATGAGAAAACAATAGATTACGGAAATAAAAAAATCTAACATTGTTTAACGTTGTTATAAAAATCAATTATCATATATTTTGCCCAAAAGCATGATAATAAGGTAAACCCTCAGAAATTAACTTATACTTCCCCTGAGTTTCATTATGAGGAGAAATTATATATGGTATCATATTATTTTATATTAAGATAAATAATTGCAAAGTAAATATCAAACTAATCTAGTTTGCAATTATAAAATATTACTATGATATTAGTTTTTGCAACAAATAACAAAAATAAAATTAAAGAAATAAAAAATATTTTAAGCGATAGTACCCAACTATTAACCCTTGAAACGGTCTTAAAATATTAATTCATTTTGATATGGATATTTATTCTGTGGACTCAGTGCTTGATTATGAAAAAATAAAATCATTAAAATTTAAAATCAAACAACATAGAGATTGTTTAATTTCGTTTTACTATAACCAATTGTACTTATTTTAAATAAAAACCTTAATCTTAAAACACATGAAAAAAATACTTGCTTTATTATTCAATTTATTGTTTGGAAAATATGGCGTTTATATAAAATGTATTTTGTATAATTTTAAACAAAATGATTTTAAAATTCATTTTAAAGATAACATATATAAAGTCTCTATTGACAACATAGAAATGAAGTTCTACGAAAACCCATATTATTTATTAGTCGAACAAAAACAATATTTTAAATTTAGTCATATTAAAAAAGGAGATACGATAATTGATGCCGGAGCCTTCATGGGAACTTTCACAGTATATGCTTCCTTAATTACTGAAAATGGGAAAGTGATAGTGTTTGAACCAGATCCAGATAATTATAAGATGGTAGAGAAACACATTGAATTAAACAATTTAAATAATGTCATCTTGCTGAAAAAAGGACTTTGGGATTGTGAAAAGACATTAAAGTTTGAACAGAATAATGTGGGTTCAACTTTAAATATAATCAATGAAGATAATCCAAATTTAATAGAGGTTCAAGTTTGTGCGTTGGATGAAATTTTAAATGACCATAAAATAGGTAATATTGATTTCATAAAGATGGATATAGAAGGTGCTGAAATTGAAGCTTTAATGGGAGCAAATAAAACATTGGTAAATAATGATGTTAAGTTAGCTATAGCTAGTTACCATATTGTAAAAGGAAAAGAGACTTATATAAGCGTAGAAAAGCAGTTAAGTAATATGGGATACCAAACTAATACTGTAATAGATCCAGAACGAGTTACGCATGCTTGGAAGTAATATTAAGCAATAAAACATCGACAGAAGCAATAGTAAACAAACCTATTTTTGGAATCATAAACTTTTAGCTATGCAATTAGTCTTTGCAACAAACAACAATAATAAAATTAAAGAAATTAAAAAACTTATTGGTAATAGTATTGAACTATTAAGTTTAGCCGATATTAATTGTCATGAGGAGATTCCTGAAACTGCTAATACCATAGCTGGAAATGCGTTACAAAAGGCACAGTATGTTTTTGAAAAATATGGTTATAACTGCTTTGCTGATGATACTGGCTTAGAGATAGAAAGTTTAAATGGCGAACCGGGTATTTACTCAGCTCGTTATGCTGGGCCGCAAAGAGATGCGAATGATAACATGGATAAAGTTTTAACAAACCTAAAAGACCAAACCAACAGAAAGTCTCATTTTAAAACTGTTATTGCATTAATTATTGATGGTAAGG